>Ga0208858_1000005_pt1 | contig 84725 bp, 82 predicted proteins | sample LakMenEpi16Nov12_FD_150704 | JGI IMG/M metagenome (GOLD analysis project Ga0208858, IMG submission 150704) | Freshwater microbial communities from Lake Mendota, WI - 16NOV2012 deep hole epilimnion (SPAdes) | ecosystem: Environmental > Aquatic > Freshwater > Lake > Epilimnion/Euphotic zone ...
CCCAATAACCCCAATCTAACCGCAAAGCATCTTTAATTGTGCCATCGGGATAAACAAGTTTACCATTTGGTAATCTATAATCTAATTCAGGAATCAGTAAAAAATCTCTCGGTTTGCAATATTCATTCAGCAGATTTTGAAAAGCTACACGAATAGAAGTTTCTAGGACTTACGCATTGACAGGAAATACCAAATAGGGGGTATGACTTTCAGGGATTTAAACCCGATTTTTCGATGATTTTTTAGCGATCGCTATTTATCTAGACTTCATCCGCAAAGCCTGAAACGACCAAATATCGTTCATACACATGATAGTTAATTTGTACAGTGCGTAAGTCCTAGTTTCTTTGCGAGAACCACCATATTGAATGATTTTTTCGACTTCGGCTTGATATTGAGTTACCAGGAGTCTAGACATAATTAAAAAATGGATTATTAAAAGTTTTGTTGGGTTGTGCGATCACTTCACCCAACTTATATTACTATATTATTACATTGTCTACGTAGATTTAGTTGTGCGATCGCTAATGTAAAGACAGTTAATGCCATGTTTCCACAGTGACTGTATTCCCCTCAGAAAACTTTCAGATAGAAGCATTACGGGCTATATACAGGTTATAATTCTTTTTGCGGAGCAACTTTACAAAAATTTATGAGTAATCCCCTTGTGCAAGCCTTTTTCGTAGGCAGAGCAGTCGCTGAAGTGATTAATGAGCGTGTAGAAGTCGCCTTGACTGATGCTTTGAGTGAACTAGGCAAATTTGATGCTGAAACTAAAGAGCAACTACGCCAGTTTACAGAAGAAGTGATGGCACGAGCTAATCGAGCAGCGGAATCCTCTGCAACTGGTACAACCACAGGTAATAGTTCATCTGGTGGAGATACAGTAGACTTACAGACAGAAATTGACGAATTAAGGGCAGAAATTGCTCTATTGAGAAGTGAATTGCAGAAGCATCGCAATGCTGCAAAATAGGTAATAGGTGATGGGTAATGGGTAATAGGTAATAGGTAATAGGTAATAGGTAATAGGTAATAGGTAATAGGTAATTGGTAATTGGTAATTGGTAATGTGAAAAAATATTCTCCCCTACCTCCCCTACCTCCCCTACCTCCCCTACCTCCCCTACCTCCCCTACCTCCCCTACCTCCCTTACCTCCCTTACTCCCTGCCTCCGTAACAACCCGACGGTATAAGAAAAATATGGAACAAGGTTACTCAGACAAAGCATACCGTTGGAATCGGGAAGAATACTCTAGCAAACGCCGCTTTGTGGATATTTGGTCTTTTGTCTTGACCTTGATGTTCAAAATTTGGCGCTATAACAAAGCTTGGAGTTACTCCGGTGGTGTAACAGAATCTAAGCAAGCAGCTAGACGCAAAGCCCAAGCAATCTGGATTAGAACCACGTTTTTAGATTTGGGTCCGACTTTTATTAAGATTGGACAATTGTTTTCAACTCGTGCGGATATTTTCTCTGCTGAATATGTGGAGGAGTTATCTAAGTTACAAGATAGAGTCCCAGCATTTAGTTATGAACAGGTAGAAGGAATTATTGAGCAGGAATTAGGTAAGACTGTTCCCACACTTTTCCAAGATTTTGAACCTGTTCCCCTCGCTGCTGCTAGTTTGGGTCAAGTCCACAAGGCCACCTTGTATACTGGTGAGTCCGTAGTTGTCAAAGTCCAACGTCCAGGACTGAAAAAGCTGTTTGAAATTGACTTAGGCATTCTTAAAGGTATTGCCCGCTATTTTCAAAATCATCCCAAATGGGGACGCGGCAGAGATTGGATGGGTATATATGAAGAATGTTGTCGCATTCTCTGGGAAGAAATTGATTATCTGAATGAAGGACGCAATGCCGATACTTTCCGCCGGAATTTCCGCCCTTATGATTGGGTGAAAGTACCGAGGGTTTATTGGCGTTATGCTACTTCTAGAGTAATTACTTTGGAGTATGTGCCGGGGATTAAAGTTAGTCAGTATGATGCTTTAGATGCTGCGGGTGTAGATAGAAAAGCGATCGCTCGCTATGGCGCACAAGCCTATCTCCATCAACTTCTCAACAATGGTTTCTTCCACGCTGACCCCCACCCCGGTAATCTGGCAGTTAGTCCTGACGGGGCTTTGATTTTCTACGACTTCGGGATGATGGGAACAATTAAATCCAATGTCCGCGAAGGATTAATGGAAACCTTATTTGGTATCGCTCAAAAAGATGGCGATCGCGTGGTAAAATCTCTAGTTGATTTAGGAGCGCTTGCCCCAGTTGATGACATGGGACCAGTCCGTCGTTCAGTCCAGTTTATGCTGGATCACTTCATGGATAAGCCCTTTGAAAACCAATCGGTGGCAGCTATCAGTGAGGATTTGTACGAACTCGCTTATGATCAACCATTTAGATTTCCAGCCACTTTTACCTTCGTCATGCGTGCCTTTTCTACCCTCGAAGGCGTTGGTAAAGGTCTAGATCCAGAATTTAACTTTATGGAAGTTGCCCAGCCTTATGCAATGCAGCTTATGACAGATAACAGTAGTTCTGAGGGGAATAGTTTCTTGAATGAATTAAGTCGTCAAGCAGTCCAAGTCAGTAGCACTGCTTTAGGATTACCACGAAGATTAGAAGATACCCTAGATAAAATAGAACGTGGGGATATCCGTCTGCGAGTTCGCTCCGTCGAAACTGAACGCCTGATCCGGCGACAGAGTAATATACAACTGGCAATAAGTTATGCTCTTATTATCAGTGGTTTTACAATTGCCGGCACAATTCTCCTAGTTAGCCATTATGTCTGGTTAGCAAGCTTTATTGGTTTAATTGCCGCATCAGTTTCATTCATGCTGATTCGGTTGCTTTTACGCCTCGACCGTTATGATCGGATGTATTAATTAATTGTTCACGAAAAATCTATGAAACTTGAATCTACCGGTTGTACAGATCCGGGGCTTATTCGTGCTTATAATCAAGATTCCTACTATATTGATCCCACAGGGCGATTCTTTATAGTTGCTGACGGTATGGGTGGTCATGCAGGAGGAGAAGAGGCTAGTCGCATCGCTACTGCCGAAATTTGTGCATATCTAGAGCAAAATTGGCAATCCCCCGAATCTTCCTCAAAACTCCTAGAACAAGCTTTATCCACTGCAAATAAAGCCATAGTTCAAGATCAGCAAAAACATCCTGAACGTGCTGATATGGGAACGACAGCCGTAGTAGTAGTTATCCGTCCAGATGAATTACCTGTATGCGGTCATGTTGGTGATTCCCGTCTCTACCGTCTCCGAGAATCACAATTACAACAAATTACAGAAGACCATACCTGGATTGCCAAAGCCCTGAAAATCGGTGATATTACTCTTGATGAAGCTAGGGTTCATCCCTATCGTCATGTTTTATCCAGTTGTTTAGGTAGGGAAGACCTGAATCAGATTGATATTCAGCAACTAACTCTGGAAAATGGCGATCGCTTACTGCTCTGTAGTGATGGACTTACAGAAGAACTTATAAATCCACAAATTCTTGGATACATCAGGGACACACCTTCTTTAGAAAAAGCTGCTCATGACCTAGTTGAAGCCGCCAAAGAACAAGGTGGACACGATAATATTACCGTCGTCCTTGTATCCGTAGAAGCCTGATTATTCTCGTTCCTCTCCTTCTTCTCCGTTCCCATACTCTGTATTCCTCGTTCCTCATTCCCATACTCTGTATTCCTCGTTCCTCGTTCCCATACTCTGTATGGGAATGAGTCCTAGAAGGCTCTGCCTTCAATAATAGTAGAGGCAGAGTCTCTATAATGCATTCTCAGTCAAAGACTGAGAACGAGGGAAACCTTTCTTGCCTCTTGCCTAACTAAAAAAGTAAATATACTTAACGATTTGTTCAAATTGAGCATTTTTTATATTAACAATTTGATAAAAATATTTTTAATCTCCAGAAATTACCACAGGAGCTTAAATTTTTATAATTTCCACAATTGACATATCCTACCTTGTAATGTGTCTTAAATAAACAGCAAATAAAGGGTTAATCAATCAGAGAATCTAGATAAAAACTAAGTATCAAACTGGTCTTCCTCTCGTGCTACTTAAAGAATCTTCACCAAAATTAAACTATGCCAATTTGGACAAACCCGCTTTCAGTGGAGTTGATTCCTATACCAGTAGATTCATTACCAATTCATACCTCAGAAAAAATAAATTCAAAAAGATGGGCAAATTGTCAAACACTTGTTATCTTTCTTAATATAGAGAAATAAATGTCAGGCAAAATCTAGCCCAGGAATTGCTTATTAGGAATTTTACGTAATTAAGCAGATTGCAATCAAAGGAAGTAAAGAATTTAAGTAATCAGCAAAAGCCGATTTTACTTTTAACCGCTAACTTCCAAGTTTTCAATTCTGTGATCAATTTCGATTTTACACGTTGTTTGTTTTGGAGTTGATTGTCAGTAACCCAGCCCTAAAGGGACTGAGCTTGCAATTTCTTGCCAGCTGTACTGACCAGACCACCCTAAGCGTAGTCTAAGGGTAGCCGTTATTTGAGTCACGACACCTCGAAATGCGTAGCCAGTTTCCCGCTCTGTCGCTGTAAGTTAAACAGTTCTAAGGTCACTGGAACAGTGCTTTCAGCCTAACAAGCTCTTATAACAGGTCAAGGCTAACATTACCCCAGAAATGGGAGTTGGTTTCCAGATTCCAATCAAAAATCTGGTTTCAATTTTAACATCCACAGCGGTTTTAACCGCTCGTGCGGTCACTGAGCTTGTCGATAGCGAAGCGTGGCGTAAGCCATAGTGTCGCTTCCCTCTCAGGTCTAAAGACGCTGAGTTTCCCACTTACCGCGAGGTTTTATGAATCAAGGAACTGAACTATCTTTGGAACAGCAATTTAGCATTCGCTCCTTTGCCACACAAGTCCAACACATGAGCCACGAACAAGCTCAAGATTTTTTAGTCAAGCTTTATGAGCAGATGGTTGTGCGTGAAGCAACTTATCAAGAAATGCTTAAACATAGCTGGGGTCTAGACTCAGGTGCGAATATGGCATAGAGTTATTTACTATTAACTCTGCTTTTGGGACTCATTTCTAAATAGGAAAAAAGCTGGGGATGTTGGTTTTCTTCTAACTTCCTTCTAACTTCCCCACTCTTGCCTCTTGCCTCCTGCCTCTTGCCTAGTGCCATAACGACGATTTTCAATGCTAACCTACTTATTTTAAGAGGAAGTGTGGCAAATTTAGGGTTAATTAGCTATATTTACCGTGAATTTCCCCTAAAAGCATTTCTTGAGATGCTCCTGTAACGGCGGGTAAATTACCAGGAATACCGATGTTCCGCCAGTATGCTAAAACGGCAAAGGCGATCGCTTCTTTAAAAGCCGCACTTAAGCCAAACTCATCTGTAGTTGAAACTGGAACATTCCCTAACAGTAACTCTAGCCGATTTTTTAAGTAAATATTGCGACTACCACCACCACATAATAATACCCGATGTGGTCTTCTGGGGAGAAAAGTGTCATAACTATAAACAATAGAAGCTGCTGTCAATTCTGTAATGGTTGCTAAAAAGTCTGCGGAATTGAGTTGGTAGGCTTGGGCATTCTCTAAACAATCATGCAAGTAAGTGACACCAAACAACTCCCGTCCAGTCGATTTAGGCGGTGGTAAATGGAAATATTCGTGACTGAGCCATTGTTCTACTAAGGGGTAACAGGGTGTACCACTAGCCGCCCAATCACCATTTTCATCATAGCTTTTAGCCCCATTTGTAAAATGTTGCACAGCTAAATCCAATAGGCTATTACCTGGGCCTGTATCCCAACCGCGAATTTGCGACAACCAATCATCATTACGGGCGGGGAGATAAGTGACATTACTAATACCACCAATATTTTGGATACAACGTTCTTCCTGGGGATGACTGAGTAAATAGGCATCTATTTTCGGAACAAGGGGCGCACCATGACCATAAGCAGCTATATCTGCCGTTCGGAAATTACTGATAGTAGTAATACCAGTGAGATGGGCTATCAACGCCCCCCGGCCTAGTTGGCAACTATAACCTAGTTCTCCTAATCCCTGGGGTGGACGATGATAAACAGTTTGACCATGAGAACCAATCAAGGTAGCTCCTTGATGACCAATTTGAATATGTTGAGCAGCTTCAGCAAAATTCCGAGCGATGGCATCATCTATTGCTGCTAATTCGGCTATGGATACAGCAGTACCAGCCCCAAGCTCTAAAATATGTTCTCTGAGTTGCGGGGGGTAGGGATATGTTTCCCCTGCGAGTAATTTCACCTTCAGATCCAACTCTCTGCCAGAAATTTCGACTAAAGCGGTATCTATCCCATCTACAGACGTACCACTCATTAAACCAATTACGCGAGTCCGTTGCATTGACTCAAATACTCTTATGGATTTGCGATCGTAGTGTAATTGATCCCATTACCCATGTCAAAACAAAAAGGGGTATATGGATGTGAACTACCCACACTGACCTGACGGTACAGTGTGGGCTTCCTGCCCAACAGAAAGCACAGTAGTAGACTTCTTTCGTCCTCTATTACTGCGACTTACTTCTGGGCGACAGGCTTCTTGATGAAGTTGTTCATGGGGGAAACCCCCAAGACCACACTTCATCGCTTTATCCCCCGTTCCAGAGGTCAAAATTCGTAGTCCCTCATCTCTGAGGTTTATCGCTGCATTGACATCTCTATCATGTTTGGTTTGGCACTTTTCACAAGTCCAAAACCTGATATCAAGTGGTAAGCTACTTACTTGGTTAAGGCATACATGACAAGTTTTTGACGAAGGAAAGAATCTATCAACTTCTTGATAAATCTTCCCTTCGTTTTCTGCTTTGTATTTAAGCATGGTACAAAACATTCCCCAGCCAACTTGTTGAATAGATTTGGCTAGGCAGTGATTTTGCATCATGCCTTTAACATGAAGATTTTCTACCACAATAACTTGGCTTTCGTTGACTATCCTACGAGATAGTTTATGGAGAAAATCTTCTCGACAATTAGTTATCTTTCTATGGACTCTAGCAACTTTCTTTCTAGCTTTATTTCGGTTATTAGAGCCTTTTTGTTTTCTAGATAATTGCTGTTGTTTTATCTTTAAGTTCTTCTCGTGTTTATTCAGTATTCGAGGGTTATCAAACTTAGAGCCATCACTGGTAATCGCAAAATGAGTTAATCCCAAATCAATGCCTATTGCTTTACCTTCGACAATTGACTCTGGCTTCTCTTTACCATCTTCAAATAAAATAGCAGCGAAATATTGCTCACTGCAATTTTTGGTGATAGTTACAGTTTTAATCTTCCCTTCAATCTCTCGATGAATAATTGCTGATACTTTCCCTATTTTCGGTAGGATTAATTGATTATCGGCAATCTTGACATTTTGAGGATACTGAATAGACTGCTTACCATGTCTGGATTTAAACTTGGGGTATCTAGCTCTTTTTTCAAAGAAATTGTTAAATGCAACCCCCAGATTCAAGCAGACTTGTTGCAAGCACTGAGAATAAGTTAGCGACAACCACTCATGTTCTTTCTTTAGTTGAGGGATTGTCTTTTTAACTTCGTATCCAGACAATCCTTTACCTGTCTCTTTGTACGTTTCGTTCATCAAATTCAAAAAATAATTCCATAGCCAACGACAACTGCCAAAGGCTCGTGCCAATGATTGCTGTTGCTGGGCATCTGGATATAATCTGACTTTGACTACTCTTAACATATTAGAGTGAAAAGTATTTACTATAAAAAACTATAACACAAGATTTGTGAATTGCCTCCATGTTTTTCTCCCTTGCTATCGCATTGGTCGAAAAACTGTCGTTAATTCACGCGCCATTCATCCCACGCTGCCCTTAGGGTCAGTCGTGGGGCTTCTGTCGGTTAAGCTAAAAACGCAAGTTATGACCTATAAAGTATAACTAACTAATTTTGCTGACGATTCATATCTTGCAAATCCAGAGCATAATTTAAGCGTAAAATATTTACCCCTGGTTCCCCAAAAACGCCTAAAAATCTCCCATCAATATACTTACTAATTAACGGAATGATGTCATCCTCCCTAATCCCCCGCGCTTGTGCTACCCTTTCTATCTGTTGTCGTGCTGCTTTCAAAGAAATATGGGGATCTAAACCAGAACCTGATGTATAAATCAAATCGGCCACAGGTTGTTTATTCTCATTCTGAAATTCTTCTGCTTGCTTGAGAATGCGTTCCTTGAGTGCTGGATTAGTCGGAGCAAGATTACTGCCTCCAGAGATACCAGTCGGTTGAGCTTTTCTACCTTGGCTATATTTAACAGCACTCGGACGACCATGAAAATAACGGTCTGATGTAAATCCTTGACTAATCAAACTTGAACCAATAGGTTGATCTCTGACATTTAACATCATGCTACCATTAGCTGAAACTGGGAAAATTGACTGACCTACTAACAACACAAAAAGAGGATATATAATTGCGGTTAATAACCACATTACTAAAGTTATTCTCACTGCTTTGATAATTTCTCGAATAATAGACATAATTTAATCTTGAATTTTATTTTAATTTGTGAATTATGGCTCTACCGTTCCCTTTATGTAAAACAACATTTATAGTAAGTTGGGTTAAGGAACGAAACCCAACATCCCTTGCTCTCCTACTGCTAATGTTGGGTTTCACTTCATTCAACCCAACCTACAATCATTAAATTAATATTCTTTACCATAAGGGGATCGGTAGAACCTGAATTATTAAAACCGTTCTGGTTGGAAAATGACTATTAATAAGTATATTACTAACATTAAAGTAGTAACCCCTAAAACACCAACTGCCCAAGTTGAAACTCGATCTAAACTAATAGTAGTATTAGCATAAACCACTGGAGCAATCAACAAATTCAAAGACATCACTATAAAAATAATGATGGGTAATTGGGATTTAAACCTAGAGAATCGCATAAATGGTATTATTTTCATAAGTCAGAAAGTAAGAAACAAGAGGCAAAAGGCAAGAATTCCCAATTACCTATTGATTTAATTGTTTACGCTAAACCCACAAACGTAATCATCATATCTATGAATTTAATCGCAATAAATGGAGCAATTACCCCACCTAAGCCATAAATCAAAATATTCCGTTGCAGAAGTTGATTAGCAGTCAAAGGTCGAAACTGAATACCTTTTAATGCTAGAGGAATCAAAGCCGGAATAATTAAAGCATTGTAAATCAATGCCGAAAGAATAGCCGAATTAACGCTACTCAACTTCATAATATTCAAGCTTTCTAAATTAGCAGCAGTGAAAAGTACCGGAATAATCGCAAAATATTTAGCAATATCATTAGCAATAGAAAACGTTGTCAATGCCCCACGAGTAATTAACAATTGCTTACCAATACTCACAATATCAATTAATTTGGTGGGATCAGAATCTAAATCCACCATATTAGCCGCTTCCTTAGCTGCTTGCGTTCCCGTATTCATCGCCACACCTACATTAGCCTGTGCTAAAGCTGGAGCATCATTAGTTCCATCCCCCGTCATCGCTACAATTTTACCCTCAGCCTGTTCCCGTTGAATCACACTGATTTTATCTTCTGGTGTCGCTTCAGCAATAAATTCATCTACTCCAGCTTCCTTAGCAATCACAGAAGCAGTAATTCGGTTATCTCCCGTGAGCATGATTGTCCTGACTCCCATGCGTCGGAGTTGGTCAAATCGTTCGCGGATACCAGGTTTCACAATATCTTTGAGATAGATAACACCGTAAATTTCATGATCGAGACATACGGCTAAAGGTGTACCGCCTTGATGAGAAACTTGTTCATAAGCAACATCTAATTCCGGGGTATCCTGTCCATGACGAGAGAGGACAAAGCCTTTAATTGCTCCTACTGCGCCCTTCCGCACTTCCCTACCACCAGGTAAATTAGTGCCACTCATGCGGGTTTTTGCCGAAAATTCTACCCCCTGTGCTCGTTTGCGGTCTAAATCAAAATTTGCACCTAACTTTTCTGCCAGTCGGACAATAGATTTACCTTCGGGAGTATCGTCAAAGATACTAGCTGCCAAAGCCACATTCGCAATTTCTGTGATTGAATGGCCATTGATAGGAATAAACTCTTCTGCTAAACGATTGCCAAGGGTGATTGTCCCGGTTTTGTCAAGAAGGAGAGTATTGATGTCTCCACAGGCTTCTATTGCCCTGCCAGAAGTGGCAATGACGTTAAATTGTGCCACTCTATCCATGCCGGCAATGCCGATGGTACTCAGTAAACCGCCGATAGTTGTGGGTATAAGTGCTACCAGGAGAGCAATGAGAACAGGCACACTAACAGGACTATTCACATAGTAGGCAAAGGCGGGCAGGGTTGCTACTACGAATAAAAATACTAAACTCAGAACCGCTAATAATACTGTTAAAGCAATTTCATTGGGTGTTTTAGTGCGTTCTGCTCCTTCCACTAAGGCAATCATCCGGTCAATAAAGCCTTTACCTGGTTCAGCCGTGACGCGAATAATCAACTCATCGGAAAGGATGCGTGTACCACCTGTAACTGAACTGGCAACATCTGAACCAAATTCTTTGAGAACTGGGGCAGATTCGCCTGTAATCGCTGATTCATCCACAGACGCGACACCCATGATTACTTCACCGTCTGCGGGAATAATATCACCGGAAACGACGTATATAGTATCGCCCTGTTTCAAACTGCCAGAGGGAACTTCTGTAATTGTGCCGTCAACGCTGATAGTTTTGGCGCTGGTGGCTGACTGGGTGGAACGTAAAGTGTCAGCTTGGGCTTTACCTCGTCCCTCCGCTACGGCTTCAGCAAAGTTGCTAAATAGAACTGTGAAAAATAAAATTCCTGTTAACAGCCCATTAAACAGATAGGGATTTTTTTGATTTGTTGGTCCAAATAATTCGGGATAAATGGTTAGGAAGAGAGTAATAATTGTTCCTATCCATACCAAAAACATCACCGGATTTTTAATGGCATATTGGGGATACAGTTTCCTAAAAGCATCGCCTATTGCCCGAAAATACAGTCCTTTGTTAGTTACTCGCGTTTTCCTGAGTTTCTTACGGCGATAACGAGGACGGGGTGTTTTAGAATTAGAGTTATTTCCGTTTGAGTTCATATATTGATAATTGATATAGCAGGAGTCACCGAGTCAGGAGTCACCGAGTCAGGATAAAGAAAGAAGAAGAAGAAAATTCCTCTCCTCCTTTCCTACTGCTAACTACCAGCAGCGAGTTTAAAACCTTCGGCGATTGGTCCTAAGGCTAAAACTGGGAAAAATGTCAGGATTCCTAAAATTAGGGTGACACCTGCGGTAATCCCAGTGAATAGCAAAGAATCAGTTTTCAAAGTTCCCCGGCTTTCACAGACTACTTGTTTTTCAGACATACTATCAGCTAAAAGGAGCAGGGCAATAATTGGTAGATAACGTCCGGCAAAAATACTGACAGTTGTACTTAAATTCCACCATAACGTCCCGTCATTTAATCCCTCTAAGCCAGAACCATTATTAGCTGCGGCTGAGGCATATTCATAAACTACTTGGGAAATCCCATGAAAACCTGGGTTACTAATTCCTGACAAAGATATAGGATAAGCTAAAGCTACAGCACTGGGAATTAAAACCATCATCGGGTGAATTAACAACACTACACTAGCCAGGACAATTTCCCGTTTTTCAATTTTGCGGCCAAAAATTTCCGGGGTGCGCCCTACCATTAACCCAGTGATAAAAACGGTCAGAATCAGATAAATGAAGAGATAAGCGGTTCCTATTCCCTGTCCTCCCCAAATTATTTGTAAAAATAGGTTGAATAAGGTGGAAAATGTGCCATTAGGCATGAGGGAATCGTGCATTCCGTTGACAGCACCGCACATGGTGGCGGTAGTTGTAATTGCCCATAATGCGGTTTGCGCCCAGTCAAATCGGACTTCTTTGCCTTCTAGATTGGGTAATTCTAATCTCAAAGCATTATTAATGAGAGGATTTCCTTGTAATTCTCCTGTGGCTGTAACGCCAATGAGAACGACAAAGATGATAAACACCATCCAATATAGTAGCCAGGCTTGTTTGAGGTTGTTGGCAAATATTCCGTAGGTGTAAATTAAGGATGTGGGAATGGCCAACATGGCGATGATTTCTATTAAGTTAGAAGCGCCATTGGGATTTTCAAACGGGTGCGCGGAGTTAGCTGCAAAAAATCCACCACCATTTTCTCCTAACATTTTGATCATTTCCCAGGATGCTACTGGACCTCTAGCTATATACTGAATTCTTCCTTCTAAGGTTTCGACTACTAGGGTTTTGGCTAAGGTTTGGGGTACACCTGAGATGATCAGGGCGATCGCCCCCACAATAGATAAAGGTAATAATATCCTAGTGATAGCCTGGGTAAAATCTACATAAAAATTCCCCAGTTTTCTCCCTGTTAATCCTCGGATAAAGGCAATTCCCACTACTAAACCACTAGCCGCTGAGGTAAACATCAAAAAACCTAAAGCCGATGTTTGGCTAAAATAACTAAAGGTATTTTCTGTGGCGTAATGTTGTTGGTCTGTATTGGTCAGGAAGGAAATTGTGGTATGTAGTAATAAATCCCATCTCATTCGTCCCAGTTCATTGGGATTCCAGGGCAGAAATTTCTGATAATAGAGAAGGGCATAAACTATCACACCCATTACTAAATTGCTACATAGTAAGGCGCGGATATACTGCCAACCCGTCATATCATTTTTTTTACCCACACCCCCTAAAATATAAATTATTGCCTCTATTGGCTTCATAACAGGATCAAGGATTGTCCTTTCTCCCAAGAAAACGCGGGCTATGTATTTTCCTAGTATGGGCGTAATGAATACGACAATACATAGCGTTAAAGCAATTTGTAAAAAACCTTGTCCCATGTAGTTTATACTCTATTCAACTGAAGTTATAGCCAGTTAATACTCAACAATAATGCCTAAATTAGTATTAAATTGAATTTTTAGTGATTAGATAATTTTCATCCATCAGGTATTGTTTTATCTGATTCTAGTTAAATATTCTAGACAATATATTTTTAATTTATTTAACTGCACATCAGATTATAGTTTACTATTCTCTAAAAATATGCTTTTAATTCTAGTCCAGTATACGTAAGTATATATCATCATCTAGTGATTGGTATATTTTAGATATAAATTTAGTCAGGGTAAATATATGATTTTGATTATAAGCTAATTAGCCCAACTGACGATGGACTTCAAATAAACAATCATTATATTGCTTGTCAACTTCAAGATTTGTAAATGCCCAAGCTACTTTATATGGCTTTTGGTATTCTCCTAAAATATTGATACGGTGACAAATATCAGGAATTTTGGTCAAATATTTGGGAGTTAAGGGGATATCAGCAGCAAATATACCTTTAACTCGTTGTGTTGCCCCTGTGGTATATTTAATCATGATTGCTACACAATAGGTATCCTCTGATGTATGCAGGACTTGAACTAACCCATCATGACTGATATTTACTAGATGATCAGGTAATTTCAAGACTTCGCTAGTATCTAAGGGGAGATTTTGAGTTTTAACATAGTCGAGAATTTCCTGATATTTTGCCAGTGCTACACGTTTTTGGTAAAAGTATTTAATATCAAGAATTGAATTAATTATCCCAGATACTATTTGTACCGATAATAATATAAATCCGCTGAATATTCTTTGTAGTTTATACATTTTGGTTATGATTCAGATGATTACACAATATAGAATATATTGATTAATGGCAAGATTCAAATTTTTCACTACGTAACTAAACCGCCTACGATTAAAATCGCAGGCTAACAGCCAAAGTCCACTCAAGTGGACTGAAAATAAATCTTTAGTCTACTTTAGTAGACTTTAGCTATTAGACAGGGAATTAATTCCCTGGCAGAATAATTTTAGAATATAACAAACATAAATTTATTTTTTTCACAAAAATGATATTAACGAATAACTAATATAAGTTATACTAGCAATAATTAAATAAAATTTTCCTTAAATAGGATATTATGTCAGTGATCAATCATCCCACTATTTTCTCCTTCTTCTCCGGCTCAGGATTTCTCGATTTAGGCTTTGAAACCACAGGTTATAACATCACTTATATCAACGAAATCTTCCCTCCATTCATGTCCGCATATCGCTATTCAAGGGAAAAACTCAACCTCCCCCAACCTGAATATGGATATCATGAAGGAGAAGCCGCAGACGTAAGCAAATTAATAGCAGGAACACCAGCACAACGATTAAATGAATTAGTCAAAGATTCCCGTAAATCAAATAATATAATAGGCTTTATTGGTGGTCCACCCTGTCCAGATTTTTCGGTTGGTGGCAAAAATAAAGGACATTTAGGCGATAATGGTAAACTTTCATCTGCTTATATTGCATTAATTTGTCAAAATCTACCCGATTTCTTTTTATTTGAAAATGTCAAAGGTTTGTGGAAAACCACAAAACACCGTTTATTTTTTGAAGAACTAAAAATAAAATTACAACAAGCAGGTTATATTCTAACAGAACGGTTAATTAATGCTATTGAATATGGTGTCCCTCAAGATAGAGAAAGAATTATTTTAATAGGCTTTAAAGATAATTTTCTCAAAGACATAAAAATCAAAGATGAATTTATCTTTCCTTGGGGAAAATATATTTTATATCCTCAAAATAAAGTATTTACTTATCCTTGGAATAAGTGCGAACCATTTCAAGAAGATTCCATAATTCCTTGTCCTGAAAATATTCCTGAACAACTCACCGTTGAATATTGGTTTAGAAAAAATCACGTTCTTAACCATCCCAATGCTAAACATCATTTTCAACCAAGAGCAGCTAAAATTAAATTTGCTACTATTGAAGAAGGAGATGATTCCAAAAAATCTTTTAAACGTCTGCACAGGTGGCGTTATTCTCCCACAGCTTGTTATGGTAATAATGAAGTCCATTTACATCCTTACAAAATTAGACGTATTTCTGTAGCCGAAGCTTTAGCAATTCAATCCTTACCTGAAGATTTTTCACTTCCAGAAAATATGTCACTTACAAATATGTTTAAAACCGTTGGGAATGGAGTTCCATACTTAGCAGCAAAAGCCTTAGCGCAAACTATTCTTGACTTTTTAAACACTGGTTCGCAAAATTAAGATCCCCGACTTCTCAAAGAAGTCGGGGATCTGGGGGTATTGTGGTTTAATATATAAGAAATACTTTAATTTTCATCAAGTTTAATAAACTCTACACCAAAAGCAAAAACGATGGCAGCAGACTATCCCAACATTGATATTGCGCCATTTATTGACCACTCTCTGCTATTACCAATTGCCACCCCAGAGCAGATTAGTCAATGGTGCGACGAAGCATATAGATATAACTTTGCAGCGGTTTGTGTGAATCCCTGTTATGTCAAGCAAGTAGCAGAGCTACTGTATAAAAAAAATCCTCAAGTTTGTACAGTCATTGGTTTTCCCAATGGTGCGAATACTTCAAGCGTGAAGTTATATGAAGCCAAAGAAGCCGTAGACAATGGCGCTACTGAGTTGGATGTAGTCATTAACATAGGCTGGTTAAAAGCCGGGAAAACCGAGGAAGTTCACCGGGAAATTGCCACAATTTGCGAAGAAGCCGGACAACCTGTGAAGGTGATTTTAGAAACTAGCCTCCTGACGGATACAGAGAAACAAATCGCTGCGGAACTGGCTATGGATGCTGGTGCTGCATTCTTAAAAACCAGTACAGGTTGGAATGGTGGCGCAACTGTAGCAGATATTAAGCTTTTGAAAGAAATAGCAAAAGATAGGGTAGGCATCAAAGCATCAGGAGGCATTCGCACTCACAACGATGCCTTAGATTTAATTATGGCTGGTGCGACTAGATTAGGTACATCTCGCGGTGTGGATTTACTTCGTCAACGCCATAACCCAGAAAAAGAAAAGAGTGAGTAGTCAGTTGTTCTTTGTCAGTTTAGACACCTGTTGGAAAAGAATGTAGAGACGTTCCATGGAACGTCTCTACTCTACAAGGGTTCTGAGAAACGTATATTTAATTTTCAGATCTGTCTATTTTGCCACTGACAACTGACCACTAACAACTGACAACGGATTAAAAATGAGTAAAACCTATAAAGCAACTGGTATTAATCTCAAAGCGCAACCACTGGGGGAATCAGATAAAATAGTCACAATTCTAACTCAAGAATTTGGGTTAATTCGGGCAGTTGCTACGGGAGCGCGGAAACAAAACTCCAGCTTGGGGGGGAGAATGGGGATGTTTGTCATCAATGAATTACTAATTTCCCAAGGTAGAAATCTCGATAGAATTACTCAAGCTGAAACTATAAAAACTTATCCCGGTTTATCTAAAGATTTAGGTAAATTAGCTGCTAGTCAATATTTAGCGGAAATAGTCTTATGTCAAGCGTTAAGCGAACTACCCCAAACAGAACTTTATGAGTTATTTAATGAACATCTTCAACGCCTAAATGATATACCCAAAACTGAAATAAAATGTGTAGTTGCGAATTTAGTCCAAGGTGTATTTCAGCTTTTAGCCTTAGCAGGACTGACACCACAAGTAGAATCCTGTTGCTTAACCCAACGGCTTTTAACTCCAGACTGGACAAATCCCCATTGGCAAGTTGGATTTAGTATTCCCTCCGGTGGGATAATTTGTTTAGATGCTTGGAAAAGCTTGCGAAAAGAAATAGAGCAGGGGAAATGGGAAAATGGGGAAATAGCCCAATCCTGTGCCTCTAACCCTAGCTATGAAACAGTTTTTCATCAGCAGGAGTTACCAATTATTTCTCGTCGGTTAAATGGGAAACAACTGGTTATGCTTCAATATCTGTCGGAAACAGAGATAATACAAATAGATGCAGCTTCAGATTCTGGATGGTTAGCTGTTGAGCAAATTTTGCGCCAGTATGTCCAGTATCATTTAGGACAACCTATTCGCTCTGCCACTTTGATTGACTCCTATTTTGCCACCAACCATGATGCAATCGTCTGATTTAGATAAAAAAGGCCGAACTCACTCACCTAGCGACGCTAAAAAAAAGCATAAAGCATCAGATCATAATGTTGCTTCTTCCCCTAAAGTTAGTCATATTCATAGTCCAGAAATGTCACTCAAGGATGTTTCTGAAAATGGGAATTGCACATCAGAAATTCCCTTGACTGATATCCCCAAACCATCAAAAATTCCCCAGACAAATGGCAAAATTCATGGTGTTCCAGAAAATGTCCCAACTACAACGGAATTAACACCGGAAACACTACCATTAATAGATACTGGTTCGGGAGGTGCAGATTCGGAAAATAATCAACAGGTGGGTTTTTTACCTGTATTGAAAAATCCGAATTTTCTCGCTCTTTGGGCAGGTCAAGTTTTCTGTCAATTAGCTGATAAAGTTTATTTAGTATTAATGATTGCTTTGATTAATAGTCAGTTTCAAGCTAGTGATCAAAGTATTAGTGGTTGGGTTTCGGCTTTAATGATGGCGTTTACAATTCCTGCCGTATTATTTGGTTCTGTAGCTGGAGTTTTTGTAGATCGTTGGTCAAAAAAAGTTGTTTTGGTAGCATCAAATATTTGGCGCGGGATTCTGGTATTGCTCATTCCTTCCCTGTTATGGTTAACCCATGATTGGCAGCCTGTGGGAGTTTTACCCGTGGGTTTTTTGATTATTTTAGGTGTGACTTTTTTGGTTTCTACCTTAACACAATTTTTCGCACCGGCAGAACAATCGGCTATTCCTTTAATAGTGAAAGAACAGGATTTGCTTTCGGCTAATTCTCTCTACACTACGACAATGATGGCTTCGGTAATTGTCGGTTTTGCCGTAGGAGAACCAGTTTTAGCCTTAGCAGATGGACTGTGGACGCAATTAGGTGGTAGTGGGGGATTGGGTAAGGAAATTCTGGTGGGTGGCAGTTATGCGATCGCTGGGTTAATATTATTCTTACTCCAAACTAACGAAAAACCTCATCCCCCAGAAACAGAATTTCCCCATGTTTTCTCGGATTTGCGCGACGGGTTACGTTATCTCCAAGAAAATCATCGTATCCGCAATGCTTTATTACAACTAATTATCTTATTTTCTGTCTTTGCAGCCCTGACTGTGCTTGCAGTTCGCATGGCAGAAATTATTCCGAATATGAAAGCCTCTCAATTCGGCTTTTTATTAGCATCTGCTGGTGTGGGTGTGGCGCTTGGGGCGACAATTCTCGGACAATTTGGACAACGCTTTTCCTATAAACAACTCAGTTTTTGGGGTTGTCTAGGTATGGCAGCATCTTTAATTGGTTTATCATTGTTTACAACCCAACTCTTGCCTGTGCTGCTCTTCATTGCCTTAGTGGGAGTATTTGGGGCTTTGGTGGGTATCCCCATGCAAACTGCAATCCAAACCGAAACACCCCCAGATATGCGAGGTAAGGTATTTGGGCTGCAAAATAATGTGATTAATATTGCCCTTTCTCTACCTCTGGCTTTAGCTGGTGTAGCGGAAACTTTTATCGGCTTAAAAGCAGTATTTTTTACCTTAGCTGCCATTGTCTTAATTGGCGGTCTGTTTACCTGGTATAATTCTGGTGAATCCTCAAATGGCAAATAGCCAAAAACTGCATCAAACTGTTGGGTTTCGTGCTAAACTTAATCCAGCAAGATGCAAAATACTTGCTGGGGATAAACTAAATAATCAGCATATTAATTTGTAATCAAGTTAAAAGATTTATAAATTATGAGCATCATCAATAAAGCCATTTATTGACTTTTTAATTACCAAGATTATTTAGGTTTAAAAGTTAGAGATATCTGAGTTTTTGTGAATATCAAAAATTCAGCTATAACAACTTCATAATAAAAACAGTATATTTTACCCTCGCTTTTTCTATAGATAACCTAAGAATGCGTATAGCTTGGATTGGAAAAAAAACACCCTTTTGCGGTAACGTCACCTACAGTCGAGAAATTACCAACGGACTCCTAGACAGGGGACATGAGGTTAGTTTTCTACACTTTGCCCAAGAAGAAGCGACAACTGACAATTGGCCTAATTTTCAGGAAGTTCCTTTGCCATTTATTTACAAGTCCCAGGTTTATACAATTCCCTCTTTCAAAGCAACTAAGGTTTTGAAAGATTCTTTGCGGGAAATTAAGCCGGATATAGTTCACGCTTCTCTGACTTTATCAACTTTAGATTTTGTTCTACCAGAAATTTGCGAAGAGTTAAATTTGCCCCTCATTGCTACTTTCCACACTCCATTTGCAGGGAAGGGAGCAAAATTATTATCCAGTACCCAACTTTTAGCTTATCAACTTTACGCTCCTTTTTTGGATCATTATGATCGGGTAATTATCTTTTCCCAAATTCAGCGGGAATTGTTATCAGGTATGGGTGTGAGGGAAAAAAAGATTGCTGTTATACCTAATGGTGTAGATCCTGTTAAGTATTCTCCCGGTGTTTCTCATGTGAAAGCTGAATTTGGCGCTGAACGTTTGTTTGTTTATCAAGGGAGAATCGCTCAAGAGAAAAACGTTGAATCTCTCTTACGTGCTTGGAAACAATCACATATGGGCGTTAATACCAAATTATTGATTGTGGGTGATGGTCCATTAAAGCCTTCTCTAGAATCATTTTATGGACGAGAATATGGCATCATCTGGTTAGGTTTCATCGCTGATGAAGATCGCCGCATCGAAATTTTACGGGGTTCTGATGTATTTATTTTACCTTCTTTGGTAGAGGGTTTATCCTTGTCTCTATTAGAGGCAATGTCCTGTGGTTTAGCTTGTTTGGCTACTGATGTTGGTGCAGATGGAGAAGTTTTAGAAAAGGGTGCTGGTGTGGCAATTAATACAAGCAGTGTGCGATCGCAGTTAAAAACCCTCTTACCACTATTTCAAGATCATCCAGAGTTAACCACATTGTTGGGAGAAAAAGCCAGAAAGCGAGTATTAGAACGCTATACCCTGAATGATAACATCACCCAATTAGAAGAGCTTTATAGCCAAGTTCTCGCACAGCGACCTTTAACACTGAGTTGGGGTATTTAGGTAACTTTACCATATTCTCATCAGTTATGGGACTAATATTTGATTTTTTAAATATACGTAAGGTGGGCATTGCCCACCCTACATTACTTAAAATTTTTTAAATATCATTAGGACTTACGCACTGTACAAATTAACTATCATGTGTATGAACGATATTTGGTCGTTTCAGGCTTTGCGGATGAAGTCTAGATAAATAGCGATCGCTAAAAAATCATCGAAAAATCGGGTTTAAATCCCTGAAAGTCATACCCCCTATTTGGTATTTCCTGTCAATGCGTAAGTCCTAATCATTTATAATTCCTATATAATCCATAAGTCTTTCTCTCTAATCCTAGAGGGAAAGATTTTTATTGTCTATTTATTCAGAATTAAAAACCATATGTAATCCATTTTGTCAATTCGCAATTTCTATTCTTTACAAGAAATAAAAGTGTCGTTACATTATTTTACATAAGACATAAGTTCATCATAAACATTTTTAGCTGATGTCTTCATAGCGACTAATTAACACATAATCTTGGAGATTCCGATTGTGGCTTTAACTATCCAGTCCGCTCAAACTATTTTTTCTAATACTCAACTTCCTAGTCCTATTCCCGCAACTATAGCATTGTTCGATCAACTTAACGTTGATGATCAATTAGCATATCTTTGGTATGCTTACACCGAAATGGGTAAAACCATTACTCCTGCCGCACCTGGAGTAGCCCGCTTGCAACTAGCAGAAAGTTTGCTTACCCAAATTAAGCAAATGTCTCGTGAAGAGCAAACAAAGGTAATGCGGGATTTAGCCAGCCGTGCTGATACTCCTATTAGCCGTTCCTATGGATTCTTCAGCGTCAATACCAAACTAGCTTTCTGGTACGAGTTAGGAGAATTGATGAAACAGGGAATCATCACTCCTGTCCCCGTTGGTTATCAAATGTCTCCTGGTGTAAAATTTGTATTAGAAGCCACACAAAAACTTGATCAAGGTCAGCAAATTACAGTATTACGGAATACTGTAGTAGATATGGGATTTGATACTTCTGAACTTGGTCCTAGTAGTTATCCCAAAGCAGCTACAGAACCTGCTTTCCAACGCACAACTCCAGTGATTTCCTCGGTGAAAATTGACGGCATTACAGAACCCGCTGTCTTAGGCTACATTGAAGCCATGAATGCAGATAAATTTGATACTGCTATTGCACTATTCACTGCCGACGGTGCGCTACAACCACCATTCCAAAAGCCAATTGTGGGACGAGAAGCGATCGCTAAATATATGCGCGAAGAAGCACAAGGACTTAACATGATGCCACAACAAGGTATCTGCGAAGTTCAACCAGACGGTTCTAAGCAACTGAAAATCACAGGAGTAGTACAAACTCCTTGGTTTGGTGTCACAGTTGGTATGAATATTTCTTGGCGGTTTTTAATCAATCCCGAAGGACAAATCTTCTTCGTAGCGATTGATATGCTTGCTTCTCCTCAAGAACTCATGAATCTGCGTCGAGTTTAATTAAATCATGAGGCTGTCGAAAATCAAATTTATTTGTTATTTTCACAGCCTCGCAATAATAGAGTGAAAGCTATTGACACCGAGCAGAAAATTTGTTATCATAGAACCGACGAGGAAGAACTATCTTTATCGCATAAGCACAATTGGTCTTACCTTTGCGCCTCTGCGTCTCTGCGTGAGCTAAGTTTAATTCTGCCCCAAACTTGTAGGTTGTTCATAAACCTTCTTCAAAGTATTCACATCTCTAATCGAAATAAACGGCGGTTTGCGAACTTGAGAAAAATACATAATATCAGTTTGCAGAAGACTATGACCCCAAATTCCCAAAGCATGGCCAAGTTCATGACGGGCTGCTGATAAGACATAATCACCAGTTTGACTAGGACTCAACAGAATTGTAAACCGGTGAGATAAAATATTATTTTCAGTATATAAATCATAACTAGTTAAAGCCGAACGCGCCCGCAATATTTTACCATTAGGTTCACGTTGCAAAGGCGGTGCTTTTCGGGAGATTGTAATATCAGCAATAGCCGATTTTTCCACTACCTGTAAAGGTAAATAGATATTCCATTCTTGAACAGCTTGGAAAACACTATTAACCCATATTTGTGACTGCTTTTCATTAATATCTGTTGGTGTTTCTATCTTCACCTTTACTGGAAAACGTGACCAAATCAAATAACCAACTTTCGTAGATTTGATTTGATCAAAATAATCACCACTATTTGTTTTATCTTGCCATTGTGCCAGAGTCGCTGGTAAAGGATGAGTTTTTTGGATAAATTGGGAGTTTCTTTCCTGTTCCCTCACACCAGCATTTACTTGAAAGTTACTCAAAATAACTAGCAGTCCTGTACTTATTGCTAAAGTCAGAACTGCTGCTTGTAGTGAGCGCGGTCGAACTATTAATCTTCGCCAAAAGTTTTGATTTTGGGTAATTTTTCCCATTTTCAGTTTCAATTATTTAGGCAACCAATTAGCACTTAAAACCACAGTTAAACCCATAAAAACTACAACTAATGCCCAAGTAACTCGATTTAAAGTATTTTCGGCACTTTTGGTACTGCTAAATAATTGTGCTTGTCCACCAATAGCGCCAATGCCATCACCTTTAGGACTATGTAACAAAACGAGGATAATCAAACCGAGAGCGGAAAAAGCCCAAATGCCTTGGATGATGTTAGTAATTGCCATATTAGAAATGTTGGTTATAAGAAGTTATCAATCTCGTAAGGGTTTAGCAATGCTAAACCCCTACCATTTTACGATTTTACAAACCTATTTGTACAGGAGTACGAGTTAGTTGTAAATCATATTCTGCGGCTTTAAGTAATGATCGCCCTGTCATTTCTTGTGGTTGGGATATCTGTAAAATATCCAGAATAGTTGGGGCAATATCGGCTAATTTGCCATCATTTCTTAATTCCACATTTGTTCCATATCCGGGTATTTTGGCTTTTTCACCTTCTACCAAAATTAACGGAACTGGGTTAGTAGTATGCGCTGTCCACGGATGACCGCCTTCATCTAGCATATACTCAGCATTGCCATGATCAGCAGTAATAATTGCTGTACCACCTGCTTTACCAATAGCATCAATCAGACGACCTAAACATTTATCTACTGCTTCAATCGCTGTCACAGTAGCTGGGATTTGCCCCGTATGCCCTACCATGTCTGGGTTAGCATAGTTCATCACGACTAGGGAGTAGATGCCCTTTCTCATGGCAGCGATCGCCACATCTGTCACAGCTTGTGCTGACATCGCCGGGGCTTGATCATAAGTTGCCACCATGGGACTACTGACTAATTCCCGGTCTTCTCCCTCACAGGGTTCTTCCAGTCCCCCGTTAAAGAAGTAGGTAACGTGGGCATATTTTTCAGTTTCCGCAGTTCTAAACTGTTTTAAACCACGATTAGCGATAACTTCACCGAGAATATTACTCAGATTTTGCGGCGCAAAAGCCACAGAAACAGGTAATTCTGGATCATACTGGGTAAAAGTTACAAAGGAAAGCGGCTGAATTGGCTGTCTTGCAAAACCGTTAAAAGTGTTGCTGACAAAGGCTTGAGTTAGTTCTCTAGCCCGGTCAGGGCGGAAATTGAAAAATATAACCCCATCACCAGATTCTACCGCGCCTGGTTGCAGCCGGACTGGGAGAATAAACTCATCAGTAATACCTTCAGCGTAAGCTGCTTTAACTGTTTCTACAGCCGTGAGTCCATTGCCCGCACTATCTGTTGTCATCACATCGTAGGCACGTTGGACTCGATCCCAACGGTTATCACGATCCATCGCATAATAGCGACCGCTAATAGTAGCGATTTCACCGATGCCAATGTGATCTATATAGTCTTGCAATTGCTGGATGACATTGATGGCATCTGTCGGTTTGGTGTCACGGCCATCAGTAATGGCGTGGATACAAACTTGTGAAAGTTGCTGTTCCTTTGCTAAGTCAAGTAGTCCAAATAGATGGGTAATATGGGAATGCACCCCGCCATCAGAACAAAGCCCCACTAGATGTAACTTGCCATTAGCAGCACGGACTTCCTGGCAAATTTTGACAAGGGCTGGGTTTGCGGCTAAAGAACCGTCTTCTACAGCATCTGAGATCCGTACCAGTTCTTGGGGTACGACTCGACCAGCGCCAATGTTCAAATGACCAACTTCCGAGTTGCCCATTTGACCTTCTGGCAACCCTACGGCTTTTCCTGATGTGCGAATGAGGGTGTGGGGATAGACTGCCCATAAACTGTCCATAATGGGAGTTTTGGCAGCGGTAATTGCGTTTCCTCGCGTTTCCTCACAGTAGCCCCATCCATCTAGAATGACTAGCACCACAGGAGCAACAGGTGCTTTGGTCATAGTAAAATTGCCCTTTACTTTTTGTAATACTCGAATGATACCATTGCTAACCAACTCTGGAGGTTAAATTCTGCTGATTAATTTCTGATATTCCGGCGGTTATCATGTTGCATCCAATCAAAACAGCTTTTGTCGCTATGAGTAAAGATTGTGAAAAAGCAGCATATCCAGTTGGATAGGTAGTTTTGATTATTGCCTATTATAGTACCAAGTGCTATACTTTAGTTAAAGAAAACTAGTATGGCAATCTACAAAACCCGATGGTTTAACCGTTGGGCAAAAGATCAGAAGTTAAATGATTCTAGTCTCTGTAATGCTGTTGCAGAAATGGTAGCAGGTCTTTACGACGCGGATCTAGGAGGTGGACTATTTAAAAAACGCATTGCCCGTTCTGGAAAAGGAAAGAGGGCTGGTTTCCGTACATTGGTTGCTACTAACAAGGGAGATAGCTGGTTTTTTGTGTTTGGGTTTCCAAAAAACGAGCGTAGCAATATTGATCAGGATGAAAAAGAAGCCTTGAAAAAACTGTCATCAGAACTGCTGTCTTTAACAGCAGAGGCTCTTGAAATAGCAAAATTGAAAGATGAATTAATAGAGGTAATCTGTAATGAGGAAGAAGAAGTCAGCAATTCTTGAGGCTGTTCACGAAACTGCTATAGGACTATACAAGGCTGGTGTAATGAGTCAAGTTACGTTACGCGAATTTGATAGCTTGTGTTTACCGCCAATTGAACCGCTAGAACCTCAACAAATTAAGCAACTTCGTGAATCATTCAATGTCAGCCAGTCTGTGTTTGCTGCTATTTTAAACATCAGTTCATCAACTGTTCAAAAATGGGAAATTGGGCAAAAACGACCTACAGGCGCGGCTCTTAAATTATTGCATTTAGTCCGTGAAAAAGGTTTGGAAAGTTTAATTTATTAATCTAACCTGATTGCCATGATTATTTTAACACAAAAACCGGAACTCTTTTATAAGCAGGTGTCCCACTTTTTGGATCAATTTCTGCTTTAAATAAAACGTTACTTTCCGGATAAAACATGAAAGCTACACCTTCACGAATTGCACCACAAATAATTTCAATATTCTCTAATTCTCCCGCATTTCCTTTAACTGTAACTCGTTGATGTTCCTGAAATCCTGCTTTCTTAATATCCAAACTATTCATTAAAATACAATGACGATGGGGCATATTGCGATATTTATCTTCACTGCGATAAACTACTGTATTATGTTGTCCATAACTCCGTCCTGTTCCTAATATTAAGACAATTCCTGATTGATTTTTCTCAACACCAAAAGCTGATTTATGCGGTAAGGATAATTGGGGTAAGGGTGTGACAAACATCTGCGCTTTACCATCAGAAGTGGGAAATTTTGGTTCTTCAAAAATTCGCCCTGTAATAGTAAATTCTTCCTGAGTTTGATCAATTTTACCTATTTTGTCATAACCAGGAATAGTTTTAGCAATTAATTCTCTGACATAAACTGTATCTTGTAATTTACGCCAATTAATCGGATTTTCATCATGTAACCGATGAGCAATTTCTGTAATTAATTCAACTTCGGAAATCAAATCGGAATTATCTGGTTGTAAATGACTTTTACCTGCATCATTTAATCTGACAAAATTATTACCTGATTCCGTTGTCGTCCTATGGGGATTTTCAAAGCGATTGAATACAGGTAATATTAAAGTTTGCTGTTTTCCTAATCCGTGAAAATGTCCTAAATTCGGTTTTGTCGCTACATAAAAAATGGTTTCAATTTGCGATAAAGCCTGTTTTGCTTGCTGTAAATCAGGGTTAGCTGCATACAAATTTCCCCCTAAACAAAAGAGAGTATTGATCTTTCCTAATTCTGCTGCTGCTATTAAATCACGGGTATGATAACCAGGAGTTTCACTGACGGGTTTTCCTAATAGTTTCGATAATGCTTGTTTGATTTCTTCGCGCAAATTGACGGTGACACCCATTGAACCAAATCCTTGCACGTTGGAATGTCCACGAATGGGCATTGTTCCTGCGCCAATTTTACCAGCGTTACCTGTAATTAAGGCTGTATTTGCGATACTAAAAACATTATCTACACCGTTGGCTTGTTGGGTGATTCCCATAGCCCAAGCAAATACTACACTTTCTGATTTACCAATTAGATCAGCTGTGGCTGTAATTTCTTCTTGAGATAAACCGCAGGTATTAGTGATATTATCCCAAGATATATCTTCTGCATAATCTATAATTTGTTGCCAGTTTTTAGTGAAAGACGCGAGATATTCTCTTTTAATTAAATTCTGTTCAATCAGGGATTTTTGCAACCCAACAAATAACGCCACATCACTACCAGGAATCGGTTGTAAATATAAAGAAGATATATCTGAACCACCTGTGAGTAAAGATTTGATGGGAAACGCAGGAGAGGCAAATTTAACTAAACCGATTTCAATTTGGGGGTTAATAATAATTACTTTACCGCCTCTTGCCCGCAATTGGATTAATTCGTTCATTAATCGCGGATGATTTGCCGGTGCGTTAGAACCAATTAAAACTAGACAATCACTATGTTGTAAGCCTTCTAAACTTACCATTGATGTCCCTGAACCGAAAACTTTTTTTAAGCCGATGGTGGAGGGAGCGTGACATAAATCAGAACAATCTGCTAAATTATTACTACCAAGCGATCTCATTAATAACTGTAATAAATAAGCAGCTTCATTAGAAGAACGTCCAGAACTATAACTAGCAATCTTTTCTGGTAGTTGTTGAAAAGCTATTGTGGCAATTTCGTAAACTTCTTCCCAACTAATGCGTTGATAATGAGATGAACCTGATTTGAGAATGAGAGGATAACTAAGTCTCCCTAAATCATCACATTCTTGAGAAGTCAGTTGTTGTAATTCACTAATATTATATTTTTGAAAAAAGTCTTGTTTAATTCCTGGTTGCAATTCTGCTGCAATTGCTTCCACACTTTTAGCACAACGTTGTAAATATTCTCCCGCTTCATTTACAAAGCCTCCCTTTTGTCCACCCGTACCCCAAGCACAGGATAAACAAGCACTTTTATGATTGAGAGTTTGCCATAATTGTAAACCTTGGGGTGACAGAGTTTTTTCTATCCAGTATTGGATGACAGGTAAACCACCACCGGCATTGCAATTAGATTTATTTTCAGGTAAATTATCCATAAATAGAAGTTTTATATCCTATTTCTTTACGGACTGATTTTTTAATATTTAGCTTATACCAATTTTACATCAGGCTGCACAGAAACATGAAATCCATTAATTAATTTATCCCTCTTCATCTGCGTTTATCTGCGTTTATCTGCGTTCAATTGGATCATCTTTTTTGTGGAGTTCTCTAATATTATTATAGCGGGCAAGATGCCCGCACTACCAATTACCAATTACCAATCACCTATTCAGCCGTTTTATTAGCCGCACGATTAGCACGAGATTCGGCTGAAGCCATGACTTCTGCAAAGTTTTCCACAACTTCACCAGGGTGGTTTTCCAAGACTCTGGTAGAAATCGCCACTCGACCTTTACCTTCGTCTAAATCAATAATTACAGCTTTGATTGGTTGACCAATTTGAAAGACTTTGTCTAAAGATTCAATGAATTTTTGGCTAACTTGTTTGATGTGTAGTAAGGCGCTGACACCATTAAAATCTACAAATACACCAAAAGGTTTGATGCCGGTGATTTTTCCTTCGATTAATTGACCGATTTCTAATAAACTGAAGTTGCTAGAACGAGCAGCTAAACGTTGAGAAAGAACGAGTTTATTGGTTTCCCGATTAATTTCTAAAAAACCCACAGTCAGACTTTGACCTTTGAGTGCATCTAGGTTATCACGTTCGGACAGGTGCGATCGCGGAATAAAACCTCGTAAACCAAAAAGATCAACAGTGACACCACCTTTATTAACACCTGTTACCCGCACTTGAACAGTTTGGGAATTCTCTTGTATTTCTGCTAGTTTTTCCCAAATCTGCCGCATTTCCAATTGCTTACGGGAAATGGTAACTTGACCTTCAGCATCCTGATCCCGAATAATTAAAAACTCTAGTTCCTCATCCATCGGTAATATTTCCGACAAATCAGTTACTGCTCTCAAAGAAGCCTCCTCTTGGGGAAGAAACGCCGACGATTTACCACCAATGTCAACATAAGCACCGTCGTGGTCAACTTGGAATATTTTGCCACGAACAACTTGTCCTTTTTGAAATTGGTAATCGTGTTTTTCCAGTGCTTTGGCAAAATCGTCCATTGAAAAAGACGAATTGGCTGTTTGAGAAAGTTTAGATTCGGAATTCATGACGTTTGAAGATAAATTGTTATTTGTCAGTGGTCAGTTGTCAGTAGGGGCGAAGCATTTGGAAGATAAATTATCGGTCATTGCCAAAAATAGTTCTCCAAATGCTTCGCCCGTACAGTTGTCAGTTGTCAGGACAGTTGGCTAAAAAGTTGTTGGACTTGCACCCAAGCATCCGCCGCAGCTTTAGGATTATAACTGGCACGACGGTCACAAAAAAACCCATGATCAGATCCATCGTAGCGAAACAGCCGATGAGAAATGTTATATTTTGCAAATTCGGCGGCAATCTCTTCCACTTGTTCTGGAGGAATACTCGCATCTTCCGTACCAAAAAAGGTGTAGATAGTGCCTTTAATCTCTGATGTTCGCGTCACAGTGGGATTTCCACCGCCAGGAGTCCGGGTAGTAATTCCCGCACCATAAAAGGACGCAGTGGCTTGAATATCAGTGAGAGTAGCAGCTAAATAGGCGACGTGACCACCAAAACAAAAGCCAATACAACCAAATCCATCTGGTTTGACTTGGGGTAAAGTTTTCAGGTAGTTAATAGCTGCTTGAATATCGCTTAAAAGTTCTGATGCTGTAGTTTGTGAGGCATAATTTCTACCTGTTTCTATCCCGTCAGGAGTATAACCAGTCTCAAATCCAGGGGCTTGACGCTGGAACAGTGCTGGAGCAATTGCTACATATCCCAGTTTAGCAATCCGTTCTGTGACATCCCGAATATGCACATTAACGCCAAAAATCTCTTGTAAAACCACAATTCCTGGATAAGAACCGGTTGCTGTTGGTTTAGCTAAATAAGCGGCGATTTGCAAATTATCTTCAGAAATTTGAATTGTTGAAGTGTTTATTGTTGGCTCTGTCATAATTAAGTTGGTAGTAAGGGAATAGGCGAGAATTAATAATATTTATTAGCCCTGTTGGCGGAGCGGCCAACCTACTTCATTCATTCTGACTGTTGACTCCTAAATCGGTGTATTCTTCTGTGGTAATATTTTCCAAAGCAAACTAACTTATCAATCATATATTTAACAGGTAAATTATGGACATTTGGATAAGTCTTATGGAGCAGGATGGGTAATGATTCAATTTCGTATTCAGCCAGATAGTGAAATTCCTGCATCTAATCAACTATTTAATCAAATCCGATTTGCGATCGCCTCTGGGCAATATACACCTGCATATAAACTGCCCAGTACCAGAGCTTTAGCAATGCAAACTGGATTACATCGCAATACCATTAGTAAAGTTTACCGCCAATTGGAGGAACAAGGATTTGTTGAAAGTCTAGCAGGTTCAGGAATCTATGTCCGCGCCCAAGGTCATGAGGGTGGAAGTAAATCCCAGTCACCCATGCTTAAACAACATCCTGATGCTTATAAGGTAGTCCAGCAAGCCCTAGATGAGTTACTTAGTCAAGGCTGTTCTCTCAATCAAGCCAGGGAAATATTTTTAGCAGAAGTTGACTGGCGTTTGCGTTGTAGTGCCAGAGTATTAGTAGTAACCCCATCTCAAGATATTGGGGCTGGGGAATTAATGATTAATGAGTTGGAAGAATCCCTGCAAATCCCAGTCCAACTCGTAGCAATGGAAGAACTTATCAGCGTCCTCGACCAAACTACCTCAGCCACATTAGTCACCAGTCGTTATTTTATCGGAGAAGTGGAAGCGATCGCTGCACCAAAAGCTGTCCGGGTTATTCCTTTAGATATTCACGATTATAGCAAGGAACTCGCTGTAGTTAAAAGCCTAGCCAAATCTAGTTGTATCGGCATAGTTAGCCTTAGTCCTGGCATTCTCAGAGCCACAGAAGTCATTTTACACGGTTTACGCGGGGATGAATTATTGGTAATGACTGCCCAACCCAAGGATGCTTATAAACTACACGCTATCGTCAAACGCTCAGAAATTATCTTTTGTACGGATCAAGTCAGCTATTCTACCGCACAATCAGCTATGCAAACAGTCTTAGAAGACCTAATTCGTCCACCTAAACTCATTCGCTGTGAAAATTATATCGGCACACAGTCCATTAATTTATTAAAACGCGAACTGGGATTAATTTAATTTGTTAGTTGTTAGTTGTCAGTTGTTAGTAGGGGCGAAGCATTTGGAAGATAAATTATCGGTCATTGCCAAAAATAGTTCTCCAAATGCTTCGCCCGTACAGTTGTCAGTTGTCAGTTGTTAGTTGTTAGTTGTCAGTTGTTAGTTGTCAGTAGGGGCGAAGCATTTGGAAGATAAATTATCGGTCATTGCCAAAAATAGTTCTCCAAATGCTTCGCCCGTACAGTTGTTAGTTGTTAGTTGTCCTGAAAATAAACCCAAGGAACAAATAATTTGTGCAGTAATTTGTGGGGTAGAAGAAAAATCAAATGAGATAACAGCAATACCGGAATTAATTAAAGTATTAGATATAGCTGGATGTTTATACTCAACACACGTTAATTATTTGATTCTGGGGTAGGGGTTTAGCAATGCTAAACCCCTACAAATCTAGGTTTTTCGTGATTTTACAAAAGTCCATGTCCCAACCGTTTTGAGTATATTAATATATATAACTGAACAAAATAAATTTATTATTAACAATAAATAATTACCCTAAATTTATTAAATTTTTAGAATTTTAATCGAGAAATTAATCAATTTTTGAATGAAATTAGATATTTTTACAAATTGATTCACTAACATAGTATTTTGTCAAGATAATTTAGATGCGTTTCCCCTGAATAAATTCCCTGCCTAATAGCAAAAGTCGGTTAAAACCGACTCATGAAAAAACGCAAGTTTCTAACCCACAAACATCATAGAAAAATTACGTCCAACTTGCTAAACGGGGAACTTTGATCAATTCTTGACTGAGGCTATCGTGCAGATAACCATTAGTAGCTAAAATTCTTCCCGACTCAATTTTCATCGGAGTCCCATCATAAGCAGTCACATTTCCTCCCGCTTCCTGGACTAATATTATCCCAGCCACAACATCCCAAGGCGCAATTCCCCTTTCCCAATAACCATCAACTCGACCACAGGCTACATAAGCTAAATCCAAAGCTGCTGCACCATCACGTCTCACACCTTGGGTAAGATGGGTAAGATGACAAAACTCGGCATAATTGTTGTCAGGGGTTTCCCGTCTGTCATAGGCAAATCCACTGACTAACAGGCTTTTACCTAATTCCGCTGTTTGAGAAACCTGAATAGGGCGACGGTTACGGGTTGCACCTAAACCAGCAGCAGCCCGAAATAACTCATCCCGAAAAGGGTCATAAATTACTCCCACCTTGGGGACACCTTGAATCATCAAACCAATAGAAACAGCGAAACAGGGATATTGATGGGCGTAATTGGTTGTACCATCGAGAGGGTCAATCGCCCAGAGAAATTCATTATCTTGATTTCCCAGTTTTCCCGACTCTTCAGCCAGGATAGAATGTTGGGGAAAATGGCGACGCAATACTTCTAAAATTACCTGTTCAGAAGCTTTATCAGCAGCGGTAACTAAATCACCAGGACGGCCTTTTTCGGTGATTGCGTCTTCTAATTTACCTAAATAATCTTGTAAAACTACACCTGCGGCTAAAGCTGCTTCTGTAGCAATATCTAGAAAAATTTGCATATTTGTCGGTTGTCAGTGGTCAGTGGTCAGTTGTCAGTTGTCGGTTGTCAGTTGTCGGTTGTCGTTTTTTAACGAGAGAGACGGCGAAATTCTCCGGGGGTGATTCGCATGGGTTTATCGGGATTCCAGATGCCTTTTCCCATGATTCTTGCCCATTGTTGGGCGCGTTCTAGGCGTTGGTCGTATTTGTGATTAGGCGATCGCGCTACAAATAAAGCATATCCTTGTTTGACAACTTCTTCATTTAACAACAGTTTATCTTTCCATACATAAGCCAAAGTTCGGTTAAATTTATCCTTAGCTTCTAAATCAAATTCCAGATTCACAGCTTGATTTGCACCACCAATTAAACCTTCTACTAATTGTTTTGCATCCTCACCCCAAGGAAGTTGGCGGATATCTGGTGCATCTAAACCAATTAATCGGACTTGGGAAATTAAATTGGGTTGTGCTTCCATTCCCAAAACTTCCAAACTTTGTCCACTTACAACCCGTGCTATTTTTACATTAGCGGGAATGATTGAGGAATTGTTGTGGCTTTGACAACTCACCAACAGTAAAAAACTAGCTAATATAATTATTCTCGTTACAAAAACGCGAAGACGGACTACTACAGTAGCCATCCTCGCTATCAAATTAATTAACATGAACACACAAAAAATCTTAGTCCTCATCTAAGGGTAAACCCGCTTTAACTTTGCCCTTACCAAAAAACCGCCCAAACTGAAGTTCATAAACCTCATCTTCATCTTGTGTTTCCACTTCCAAATCAGAACGAGCGTAACTTACACATAATAAAGCGTAACCTTGGCGACGTAAATCAGGAGAAAGCCCAATGGCTTCTGGTTGATGAATTTCTCCTGATAAAACTCTCACAGCGCAGGTTGTACAAGCCCCATTTCGACAAGAAAAGGGCAATTCTGTCCCATTGTGTTCAGCGGTGTGTAAGATATAGCGGTCTTCAGGAACTTCGAGAGTATGTGATGTCCCAGTTTGGCGATTGTAAACTTTAATTCTGTGGGTTTGAACCATCTTGATTTTTAGATTTGCGGATTTGGAGTTTCACACTTAATTATAAGAAGATTGCTTGAAAACTCTGCACTTTCAGGTCAGGGAGTGATGATAGCGCAGCCTGGCCTTAGCCATAAAAATATCTTTTCCAAAATGGTTGCTTTTTTTTCAATCCTATTGTAATATAGCAAAACGAGACACCTGGAGAGATGGCCGAGTGGTTGAAGGCGCAGACCTGGAAAGTCTGTTATGCAGAAATGTATACGAGGGTTCGAATCCCTCTCTCTCCATTTCCCAACAGTAATTAAGTTTAATTTAAAAATATTTGCTTGTAAGCTCACACAGCAGACTTTACCCATAAAACTCAAAGATAATTTTTGGATATAAATAGTGAATTTCGCCGAAAAGTGGGCATTTTGTGTAAAGTATATGCAGGTAAACGGCAAAATATCATATTCACTTAGAAGAAATCGGCTAAAATCTACCTGATAGGTATTAACTCAACCAAGACTGTGGCAACAAATTAGTCAAAATTCAGCTATTGTCAGTTTACCTACAACAACATCCCCACTTTAATATTCAGAGGTATCAATGCAGTTTGACAATTTTAGCAAAAAAACAAACGAATATAAAGAACTTAAAGAAAAACCTCATTGGCAAAGCCCAGCAACCAAAGGCAATATTAAGCCTAAAGAACCTAATCCAGCTAATAATATCAGCTTTAATGAGGATGACAATCGTGGACGAGTAGCAATTTTTATTGACGGGTTAAATTTATTTTATGCCGCATTACAATTGGGAATTGAAATTGATTATGTAAAATTGCTTTGTCGGTTAACAAAAAATTCTCGGTTATTACGTGCTTTCTTTTACACAGGAATGGATAGTGGCAACGAAAAGCAACAGGGATTTCTTTTATGGATGCGTCGTAACGGCTATCGTGTAGTTACTAAAGATATGAGTGTAGTTGTCGATAATTACAAAAAACCAAATTTGAACGTAGAAATTGCCGTTGACATGATTACTTTAGCACCCTATTATGATACAGCCGTCTTAGTTAGTGGCGACGGAGATTTATCCTATGCTGTTCATGCAGTTAGTAATGTGGGCGCTAGAGTAGAAGTAATTGGCTTGCAAACAACAACTAGCGATAGTGAAGCGCGTTCTAGAAATCACCTAATTGATGTGGCTGATGAATTTATAGAGTTTGATAGTATTAAACAACACATTCAAAAAGATTCTACTATCGGGTATAGTTATCGGACTTCTTCTAATTACCAAGTTTAAATTCCCAATATATAAATTTTCCTCCCTTTTTTGCAATTTTATCGCAACCACCTTACTGGTGAGGGCATTAGTTGATCATAAAATAAAACTCCATCTAAAATAGGGTTTTATTCCCGACTGCTAAGATATTATCCCAACCTCAAATTAAAATAATTTGAGAGGATTTAATCCTGAATTTTATTTGACACTTTTCTCGTATCTGTGCTATACAAGTGTAGAAACAGCTAATTAACATTAAGTAGGTAGGCGGAGAAAAATCAAAGTATATTTCGTTTTGTGAAATGGCTAAAACTCAACCACAATAACGCATTGAGGTGAATTTACATATCGTTACACATTTTGGTTATTTAACGTCCACTTACTTAATAGACATAACAGACTTTAAAACTGAACTTTAAAGTATGGCATGATCACTTCTTAATTTGTTTTTAGCATTCACTTAAAACATATCTTCAATAGATATATTTTTGAGAACTTATATTATTAAAGGCGTAGGTAGTTCAGTGAATCAAATCCAATTAACTTTAGTTATTAGCTATGTTCTCATGACTGGCTATTTTTTTACTAATTGGTTAACATTTTCTCTTCGTCACCCTACATCTTCCCCACAGGAGAAATTTTTATCCTTGATCATGTTTGTGATTATCACTATTTTATGGCCTCTAGTGATTGTTAACTCTTGCTTAGAAGTGATCAAAAAAGGCAAGTTAGAATTTACTACAGTTGTTCCTGTACTTTTAGTAATATGTGCTTTTGGTATTTCCTACTATTTAAGTTCATTACCTGAACATTGGCTATGTTATTACGATCTATTTTGCCATGTTTAAATACTTGTGAAAACCAGTTTTAAATTGTCGATTATCAATTTTTTCTTGTCTTTTACCTGAATACGCAATTTAACTTAAAGTTATACTGGTATTAACTTAATCTTTATTGATGGAAGATGTCGTAATTTGTGGTTTATTGTTTGGTCAGGTTCATATGTGGTGGAGACAGGTAATTTCTTGAGAGTGGCAAACACCTCAAGCTGTGATACTTTTGTGTGAATTTTTATTTATTACCGACTTGAAATATTGAGTGTGTCAAAAGTATGGTTAATTATGGATGTCACCATTAAAACCTTATTCGTTTAACAATCAATGGTTAATTCTAGTCTTGTTGCCACACTCTATGTTAATCCTGATACAGGAAATGATGCTAATACGGGTTCTCGTCCTAGTCCCCTAAAAAGTATTACCAGCGCCCTGAAACAGGCAAAAGCATCAACAATTATTCAGTTAGCTAGTGGAACTTATAGCACAGCCAATGGGGAGGTATTTCCCTTGACCATTCCACCGGGAGTGTTGGTAGTAGGAAATGAGGCAAATAAAGGCCAGGAGATGATCATTTCTGGCAGTGGTGAATATCAAAGTCCTAGTTTCGGGGTACAGAATATCACTTTTCTTTTACTAAGTGATGCGAGTCTTTTAGGTGTGACGGTGATTAATCCTGCCGCAAAAGGTACTGGCGTGTGGATTGAATCATCAATACCTACCGTGGCCAACAGTACATTTAAGAACTGTACCAGAGAAGGAATTTTCATGACTGGGAATGCGAAACCTGGGATTGTAGATAATTTGTTTATTAACAATAAAGTGTGTGGATTAGTCATAGCTAAGAATAGCAAAGGGGAGGTGCTGCGGAATGTATTTGAAAATAATGCTTTGGGCATAGCCATTAGTGATTTTGCCGCGCCTTTAGTAGCAAATAATCAACTTTGTGCCAATGGCACAGCGATCGCCCTTTCCCGTGATGCTAAACCAGTATTACGGCGGAATCTCATCACTAGTAATACCCAAGGTGGTCTTTTAATCGCCGGTAATGCCGTTCCCGACTTAGGCAGTCCCCAAGACCCAGCAGACAACATTTTTCGAGAACAGGGTAAATTTGATTTACAAAATGTTACAGATCAAAAAATCATCTCCGTTGGTAATCAATTAAGTCTTCCCCAGGTGATTGGGGCGATAGATTTCATCGCTGCTACCGTTGACACCCCCAGTCAAATCGGAGTCAGCAGTAGATTTGCTGATTTAGAAGGACATTGGGCGGCAGCCTTCGTGGAAGCCCTAGTCAGTAAAGATATTATCAGTGGTTTTCCTGATGGCACTTTTCAACCAGCCACACCCATTACCCGCGCTCAATATGCAGCTTTGATGACGAAGACATTCCAACTACCAGAAAGTAATCAACTAGATAAATTCAAAGATGTCAAATCCGACTTTTGGGCTGCCAAAGCCATAGCCAGTGCTGCGGATAGAGGCTTTTTAAAAGGCTTTCCCGATGGTACATTTCGACCAGAAAATAACTTAACCAAAATTCAAGCCCTAGTCTCCATTGTCAACGGTTTAAACTTGAGTGGTGGTAATCCTAACGTCTTGATGGTATACAGCGATCGCGCTCAAATTCCCAGTTACGCTACCAGTGCAGTGACAGTGGCTACGCAAAAACTATTAGTTGTCAATTATCCTCAACCAGATCAATTAGAACCATTGCGGGAAATTACTCGCGCTGAAGTCGCAGTCCTAATTTATCAGGCATTAGTCGCCACAGGACAAGAAAATCCCCTTCCCTCTGCCTATATTGTCAAACCAGAGACAGAGATTCCCTCTTTTTCCGATATTGTTGGCCATTGGGCCGAACCATTTATTCGGGCATTAGTTAGTATGAACTTAACCCAGGGTTTTGCTGATGGCACATACCAACCAGATCAAGCCATGAGCCGCGCTCAATATACAGCTTTAATTGCTGCGGCTTTTAATCCCCCAGCCAAACGTCCGTCCCCAGAATTTACAGACATAGCCAAGGATTTTTGGGCAGCTAACGCCATTGAAATCGCAGCCAGAGGCGGTTTTGTGGGCGGATTTAGCGATCGCACCTTCCGTCCTACCCAAAACGTCCAACGGCTACAAGTCATAGTCTCCTTGGTCAACGGACTGGGACTTGCGGCCACTGCTCAAAAAACCTTAACCTACATTGACCAAGATAAAATTCCCGAATATGCCCGGACAGCAGTTACCATCGCTACCCAGCAAAAAATTATTGTTAATTATCCAGATCCCAATTTACTAGCACCCACGAGGGAAGCCACCCGTGCCGAGGTTGCAGCCATGGTGTATCAGGCATTAGTCACCAGTCAACGCACAAAAGTTATTAATTCACCTTATGTTGTTTTGCATATCAGCAATTGACAAGTAGAATGGAAAACACTGCCTATCACTTTTGCTGCTGGTGAAAAAAACTACTCATGTAGCTAAAAGTACGCTAGGCTAGATGCGATGGGTGAAATGTTTATACCTATTGCCTATAACTCACAGCCCATGTTAACAACAGCCCCGGTCACTCAAACTTTCGCACCTCCTGCCGAACTAGCAGCTAAGTTATTAACTCACTACAGCTTTGATCTCAACGGACACAATGCTAGTGAGCTAGTTAACCAATGGCAATCTGAATATCCCCTGCATTGGTTACATTTGGCAGTTATTGAAGCTTTGTATCAAGGTCGTTATAAAGCCATATCTGTACAGCAAATCTTGACCTTTTGGCGGCGAAAGGGCGAGACAACCTACCATTTCAACATGGAATTTGAGCGCATGATTTGTAGCAAATTCCCTGAACGTCTCACTCCTCCCTCTCTACAAGTTTTACCACCCACTAAACAGGAAATCAGGATGGAAGAATATAAAAATCTTCGTCTATTACCTGCTCCAGTGAGTTATACGTATCAAATAAATAATAATTTACAGCCAACAGCAGAGAAACGGGACTTTGAGCCAGAAAATTCAGTCCCAGCATTTCCTTCCGATCAATTAACAGCAAATATCAGACAACAGCAAATTATTGAGGAAATTTCCCCCCCACCTGCCCAACAGTTAATGCTACCAGCAACGGCCAATCATCCCCCTATTGGTCAGTTTATGCCCCAAAAGAGCGATCGCACCGAATCCTTCACCTCCAAACTCAAATCCATGACTAGTGAAAGATTGGAGTTGGCATTTTAGTCAGTTGTCAGTAGGGGCGAAGCATTTGGAAGATAAATTATCGGTCATTGTCAAAAATAGTTCTCCCAATGCTTCGCCCGTACAGTTGTCAGTAGGGGCGAAGCATTTGGAAGATAAATTATCGGTCATTGTCAAAAATAGTTCTCCCAATGCTTCGCCCGTACAGTTGTCAGTAGGGGCGAAGCATTTGGAAGATAAATTATCGGTCATTGTCAAAAATAGTTCTCCCAATGCTTCGCCCGTACAGTTGTCAGTAGGGGCGAAGCATTTGGAAGATAAATTATCGGTCATTGTCAAAAATAGTTCTCCAAATGCTTCGCCCGTACAGTTGTCAGTAGGGGCGAAGCATTTGGAAGATAAATTATCGGTCATTGCCAAAAATAGTTCTCCAAATGCTTCGCCCGTACAGTTGTCGGTTGTTACCAATGACAAATGACCAATGACCAATTATTTCACAGCCTGAACAACTGATTTGAAACCTTTGCTATTGAAGAGGTTAACCATTTCCGAGGCACTTTCTTGACTATTGAAAACTCCCACCTGCATCACCCTGCGGCCTTGCCAAACCTTGGGAAAAGCACCAGTAACCAGAGAACTGACTAAATTCTGTTGCTGCTGATTTGCAACCAACACTAGCACCCGGTAACTGACATTTTGCCCAGTAGCTGTATAAATTTGAGGGTCTGATATTGGGGCTGAATTTTGCATATTTTCCCCTGTGGCTGCTTGAGGAGCTACAAATTCAATAGCACCAGAATCAAGTTGAGTATAATTAAATTGGGATGGATTAGATAGATTATTTGGTACTCGTGGCAATTGATTGGGATTAGAAACGGGTTTAATTTTTAAAGGTGTTACCGTTCTTTGATGAGGAGCATTGGGAACTGTGGGGGCAGAAAATGTGATTGGCCTGGGGGCTGAAGTTTCTGTTGATAAAGAATTAGCACCAGGATTTTTGGCTGTAGATGCGGTTGTACCTTGAAGATCCACTTTACCACTGATGCGATCGCTAACCAAATTATTTCCCGCCGCAGAAATTACCAACTTAGCAGCTTTGGCATTGATGTCAAGACGACCATTATTGCGAAAGATATTCTTTCCTGGGTCATAACTACTACCTAAATCTGGTTTAGCTTGGGCAATTACAACTAGACCATCTTCTCTGTTACCTTGAATCAGATTATTCCTTAACATTGGTGTAGCATTTGCTTGGACAATAATCCCTGATCTATTATTCTGAATTTGGTTAGCTACCACCACAGGAGACGCATTTTGGGCAATATTAATCCCAAAACCAGTTTCTTGAAAGATATTTTCCCTGATTTCGGGGCGAGCATTTCCAGAAATAGTTATGCCATTAGCACCATTACGAACAAAAACATTTTTACTAATACTGGGTGTCCCATCACCAGCGACAGCAATTCCATCTTGGGTATTATTAGTAAAGGTACTTTCCCGAACTAAAATATTACTAGATTCAATCCATAATCCATAACCACGCGGATTGGTATTAGTAACAGTAACACCACTCAAACTAGCTTGGTTAGCACCAACAATAGCCACATTTTGACCACCAAACCGGCGACTGAGAAATTCACCACCACCAGTAATTGTCACAGTTTGACCTTTATTGTTAATATTGCCTTGAATGGCTATACCGGGTTTCAACATTAAAGGAAATACTTCTCCACTTTGGACGCTATATGTACCGGGAGAGAGGATAATTACACTATTAGAAGGTGATGCTTCTAAGGCTTGGCTAATTGTCCGCCAAGGTGCGCTAATACTACCATTACCTGTTTTGTCATTTCCTGTACTGGGGTTGACAAATGATTGGTTAATCTGAGAGATTGTTTTTTCACCTTGAAGTATTTGTTCGCCGACCGTCGGAACTTGAGCAAAGACACTACTTGCACTTGTTATGAAGAGTATTGTACTCGTTACTCCTAAACCAACTGTTAAACTCAAAATTGAGCAACTCAGGGAGTTTTTTCGGGTGTTCACAGATTTTTGGGGGACTATCATTTTTTATAAAACTCCTCTAAAATTTATAGCAACAACATTGAAAGTCTATTTGGATCTGAGACTGGATATCAACTGTTATACAATTAATTTTTATACTATTTCATGATAGTATGTCTACGATGTTACTTGTATCTTGACAAATTGACCACGATTAGTTAGCAAGTATTTAATAATAGGACTTACGCACTGTACAAATTAACTATCATGTGTATGAACGATATTTGGTCGTTTCAGGCTTTGCGGATGAAGTCTAGATAAATAGCGATCGCTAAAAAATCATCGAAAAATCGGGTTTAAATCCCTGAAAGTCATACCCCCTATTTGGTATTTCCTGTCAATGCGTAAGTCCTAAATAATTAAAATATTAAAATATGAATCAGGCTGGCTATTACTATAAAAGCATTAAAAATGAGGTTTTGTAATGGTTTCAGCCCATAGTCACACACAACAAACTGTTTATCGTATTTTAGATGCTAATTTAGATCGCGCTCGTGAAGGGTTGCGAATTATTGAAGAATGGTGTCGGTTTGGTTTAAGTAATGCCCAGTTTTCAGGTATATGTAAACACTTGCGTCAGGAGTTGGGTACTTGGCATACGGCAGAAATCCGCGCAGCACGAGATACACAGGGTGATCCAGGAACGGATTTGAGTCATCCCCAAGAGGAACAACGGGCTGATATTACATCGCTATTGCAGGCTAATTTTTGCCGGGTGCAGGAAGCGTTGCGCGTATTAGAAGAATATGGCAAGCTTTATCATGGGAATATGGGAGCGGCTTGTAAACAAATGCGTTATCAAGTTTATACCCTGGAAAGTAATTTGATGGGTTATCAGCGTCATCAGTTATTATGGCGATCGCATTTATATCTGGTAACATCTCCCGCAGATAATTTATTCGCAATTACCGAAGCGGCTCTTCAAGGTGGATTAACTCTGTTACAGTATCGGGAAAAGACCGCTGATGATTTAATCCGCTTAGAACGGGCGATAAGACTGCGTGAATTATGTCACCATTATGGGGCTTTATTCATTATTAATGATCGGGTAGATTTAGCTTTGGCTGTAGATGCTGATGGTGTCCATTTGGGACAACAGGATATACCCATTGCTGTAGCGCGTCAATTACTGGGACATCAGCGCATTATCGGCCGCTCTACCACAAATCCCCAAGAAATGCAAGGGGCAATTGCCGAAGGTGCGGATTATATTGGTGTGGGGCCTGTGTATGAAACACCGACTAAAGTAGGTAAAGCCGCAGCGGGTTTAGAGTATGTGAAATATGTATCCCAAAATTGTCAGATTCCCTGGTTTGCAATTGGGGGAATAGATATGAGTAATCTTAATGATGTGACGAAGGCAGGGGCGCAGCGGGTAGCTGTAGTGCGATCGCTCATCGAATCAGATCAACCTACTCTAGCAACTCAGTATTTTCTTTCCCAACTGCACCGCATCAAATAAATCAGGAGTTTTGACAATCCCCGGTCTAAAGACACAAGGATGCCAGTCCTTGGTCAATTGCTGCCAGTACATCGGCATTTAGTTGCACTCCTGATGCAGCAGCATTATCAATAATTTGTTCTGGACGACTAGCGCCGATAATTGCTGAAGATACGTATTCAGAGTGTAGTACCCAAGCCAGAGCTAACTGTGCCATACTCAAATTTAAGTCTTGGGCAATGGGTTTCAGTTTCTGTACTGCTGTGAGAATGCGATCGCTAAACAAATTCTCCAGCAAAAACAAATTCATTTTTTCGTTTGCAGCGCGAGAATCTTGAGGAGGAGCTTGTCCCGGCTGGTATTTACCTGTGAGTATACCTTGAGCTAACGGCGACCAAACAATCTGACCAACACCATTAGTTGCACACAATGGAAAGACTTCCGCTTCCGGTTCGCGCCAAAGCATAGAATACTGGGGCTGACTGGAAACAAAGTGTTCAACATCAGCCAGATTGAATGCTGCTTGAATTTGCTCTGGACTCCACTCGCTAAAGCCGATGTAACGAGCTTTTCCCTGATGCACTACCTCAGTGAGTGCCATCATTGTTTCCTCCAAAGGTGTATTCGGATCGTAGCGATGGCATTGATACAGGTCAATATAATCGGTACACAATCGCTTTAAGGAAGCATCAATTTGTTTTTTGATCTGGACTGCTGAAAGTCCTTGATCAGTAGGTGACATGGGAAAAAATACTTTTGTCGCTAAGATATAAGAAGATCGCTCAATTCCTTGTAATACTTCTCCCAAAAATGACTCAGCGCCACCCGCAGCGTAAGAATTAGAAGTGTCAATCAAGTTAATACCAACGTCAAATGCTTTGTGAATGGAAGCCTCTACATTTTGCTGTTCTACACCTTCATAAATACCCCAGGAACCGAGACTGATTTCGGAAACGTGCAGTTCGCTGTTACCCAATTGTCTGTATTTCATTTTGATTTTGTATTTGATTTCTTAATTACGAATTACTTATTATTTGGTCAGTTTCATTTCCAGAGAAATTAATTAGGTAATGAGTTGGCAACAGCCTCATTTTGCTCTTTTGATGGCAAAGTCATATATATCTGTATTCCCAAAGTAAAAGCGCAAGATAACATAAACATAAATAAAGCTAACCATAAGAAATGATTACTATGAAAATAAAATGTTGATAAAGATAGAGAAATCAGTCCTAGTGAGCCACTAATCAAGTACGTATTGCGGATAGCAGATCCTTCACCCAAGCCAGCAAGATATCCATCTAGAATATAGGTAACTCCCGCGCCTAGGATCACAAGAACTAACCAAGGGATATAAATTTTAATTGCTTCTATCAATTCAGAATGGTTGGTGAATATATGAAATATAGGATCAGGAAAAAAGACAGCAGCCAGCCCAATTACTAAACTAATTACTAGGTTAGTTACTAATCCAACTTGCAAAAGTGGTACAAATTTATGTGTTACTCCTTGACCTTTAAAGTTACCTGTGAAAGTTGCAGTAGCATATTCCACTCCATCGCACATATACATACTTAATCCTACTATTTGCAGAAGTAAAATATTTTCAGCCAGAACATCAGTCCCCAGTGTTGCACTAAAAGCATTGAAGAGGACAAAAATAGAGACGATAACTATAAACCTAACAGACAGATTGCGATTCAGAACGAAAGAAGTTTGGAAGTCAGACAAATTTAGGAGTTTTCCTGTTAAAGCACCTACTTCTTTTAAGGTAACTTCACGGCTAATCATCACAAACCCTACAAATAAGGTTATATACTGGCTCATAGCTTGCGATATTCCTGCCCCCATGCTTGCCCAATCCCAAAGGATAATGAAAAGGTAATTCAGGGCAACATTAGAACCATTTCCAACAATAGTGAGTAACAAAACGTTGCGATTTTGTTCTCGTCCAAGAAACCATCCAATTAAGACTAAGTTGACTAAAGCCGCAGGCGCTCCCCAAATCCGGCTATTAAAATAAGCAATGCCAGCAAGTTCCACATCTGGAGTGGCGTTCAACAACATAAAGCCTAGCTTCCCCAGAGGGTATTGCAACAGTAGCATCAGCAGACCCAATGCCAAAGCTATTAAAGTATTTTGTAGTCCGGTTAGAAGTATTGCTTCTCGGTCATCTCGTCCGACGGCTTGAGATGTAATCGCAGTTGTTCCTGACTTGATAAAGAAACAACTGTGGTAGAGAAAATCAAACACAAGACCGCCTAATGACACCCCTGCTAAATAACTAATGTTTGAAAGGTGTCCCAGGAAAGCTACGCTCATTATACCCGCTAAAGGTATCATAATGTTTGACGCTACATTGAGAGCAGCCATCTTCAAAAAGCGATATAGAAAGTCGTATTGGGAAAAAATTTTTGTATTCATTCAATTTTCTTGCTTGCAATTGATTTTATAGTGTGATAAGTTAGTGGGCTGCACATTTATTTATTCACCATACACCATTCTCTAGCTAACTATGATTTCTCAAATTGAACCTTGGATTGATGAAAAAGAGTTCGATGAAGTTAAGTGCGTAATTGACTCGACATATCTCACGGAAGGTAAAATCACTGCTGAATTTGAAGCAGGAATACAACAATTAACGCAATCTAAACATAGTATTGCTACTTCCAATGGAACTACAGCTTTGTACTGTGGATTAAAAGCATTAGATATTGGTTATGGTGATGAAGTAATTGTCCCAAATCTTACATTTGTCGCTTCATCCAATGCTGTAATTATGGCTGGAGCTAAACCTGTTTTTTGTGAAGTCAAAAAAGACACGCTTTGTATTGATGTTGAGGCAGCAGCAGCATTAGTGACAGAGCGCACTAAGGCAATAATGCCAGTCCATTTATACGGGCAAAGTGCTGACATGGTTGCAGTAAAAGAATTTGCTCTTGAGTATAATCTGAAAATAATTGAAGACGCTGCTCAAGGAATTGGCGTTAAATTCAAGGGAGAACACGTAGGATTACAAAGTGACGTAAGTGCTATTTCATTTTATGGTAATAAAACCATTACTTGTGGTGAGGGAGGAATAATACTCACTCAAAGCGACACCATTGCCCAAGCTTGTCGGCGGTTAAAAAATCACGGACGCGATCGCAGAGGCACATTTGTACACGAACATATAGGTTTTAACTTTTCTATTACCGAACTACAATCAGCAATTGGTGTGGCACAACTCAAGAAACTGCCAGAAATTATTCGCCGTAAGCAGGAAATCTGTGACATTTACAATCAAGGATTAGGAGATATCTCTCAACTACAAATACTACCAATAGATGAACGCTGTGAACCTGTATATTGGTTTACTTCATATTATGCCCAAAATCGAGCCGAATTAGAAACCTTCTTGTTGAGTAACGATATTCAAACAAGGCGCTTTTTCTGTCCTCTTCATATGCAGCCTTGCTACAAAGATTTAGTTGACCCCAATCTTGAATATCCTATCAGTGAGAAGGCTTATGAACAAGGAATTTCATTACCATCAGCTTATGGATTAAAGCCAGAACATCAAGCTTATGTTATTGAGAAAATCCGTGAGTTTTATTTAGGGTAGTCAGTAACTCAGGGCTAAAGCCACTGAGCTTGTAAGAAATTGCAAGCTGTACTGACCAGACCACCCTGAGCGTAGTCGAAGGGTAGCCGTTATTTGAGTCACGACACCTCGGAATGCGTTCGCGCCAGCGTGCCCTCAGGCATAGCTAGTTCCCCGCTCTGTCGCTGTAAGCTAAACAGTTTTAAAGTCACTGAAACAGTGCTTACAGCCTAACAAGCTCTTATAACAGGTCGAAGCTAACATTACCCAGAAATGGAGGGACTTATGTCCAAAACATTAGTATTAGACACAAACAAAAGACCATTAGATCCAATTCATCCAGCGCAAGCTAGACAACTATTAAGAAACAAAAAAGCAGCCGTATTCAGACAATTCCCATTCACAATTATCCTCAAAGAATCACGTCCAGATTCACCAGTATCACCTCTAAGATTAAAGATTGACCCTGGTGCAAAATTCACAGGAATGGCATTAGTTAACGACTCGACTGGAGAGGTTGTATTTGCAGCCGAATTAAAGCATAGAGGTTTTGTAATTCGAGATGCTTTAACTTCTAGACGACAATTAAGACGTTCTAGACGTGCCAGGAAAACCCGTTATAGACAACCAAGATTCTTGAATAGAACCCGTCCAAATGGATGGTTAGCACCAAGTTTACAAAGTCGAGTTGAGAACATCAAAACTTGGGTTAAGAAGTTACGGAAATTCGCACCAATTGAAGCTATTAGTCAAGAATTGGTACGGTTTGATATGCAGTTAATGGCTAATCCTGATATTCAAGGTAAGGAGTATCAGCAAGGTACTCTTGCTGGTTACGAAACTAAAGAATACTTACTAGAAAAGTGGAATAGACAATGTGCCTACTGTGGAGTGAAAGACGTTCCCTTCCAAGTAGAACACATTCATCCTCGTGCAAAAGGAGGTAGTAATTCAATTACAAATCTGACATTGAGTTGCGAGAAATGTAATACCAAAAAAGGAACTAAGGATATTAAAGACTTCCTCAAAAAAGACCCAACAAGATTACAGAAAATCTTGAAACAAGCTAAACGTCCTTTGGCTGATGCAGCCGCAGTAAACGCGACTAGATGGGCATTATTTAGAGTTTTGAAAGATACAGGACTACCAGTAGAAACAGGTTCAGGAGGTTTAACAAAGTTTAATCGTAGTCAACAAAATCTAGCAAAAACTCACTGGATTGATGCGGCTTGTGTTGGTCAATCAACCCCAATTCTAACCATCAAGGGGATTAAACCATTGTTGATTGCTGCTAATGGTCACGGTTCTAGACAATCTTGTAGAACAGACAAGTTTGGTTTTCCTTCTAGATACGTTCCACGGTTTAAGTTTGTTAAAGGTTTTCAAACTGGCGACATTGTAAAAGCAGTAGTAACAGCGGGCAAGAAAGTAGGTGAATATTTTGGGAGAGTTGCTATTAGAACTAGTGGAACTTTTAATATCTCGACCAATAGCGGATTAGTTCAAGGAATTAGTCACAAATATTGTTTAGCAACTCATAAAAAGGATGGATATAGTTATGCCAATTAAAAAGACCACGGCGATTAAAATCGCTCGTGTCGCTTCCCTCTCAGGTCTAAAGACGCGCTCGTTTCCCACTTACCGCGAGGTCTTATGAGCAATTTTGAATTTACTCAATGCCTAGAAAAACTTGTTACCAATCTGGTAACTTTGCCAGATAGTGAAGTTTTAGCTGAAGCTTTGGCCACAGGAAAAGATTATATAACATTGCTTCAGCACCAGGAAGTTGCAGGCATCACAGAAATTCGGACTATTCCCGGACAGGCTGCTCAAAATATTACCGGAGAGCCTGTGAATACCAAATTTCATGAGTACATAGATAACATTATTCGACCGCAAATTATATCAGGAGAAATTTCTGACGGCACACAAAGTAAATATGATGATAGAAAAGCTAGATGGTCTGGAGCAGGTGTAAGGGGAAATTGGTTTTGCAAAAATGAAGTTTTATATTTAGAAGTTGGACCGACAACTTATCCTAGATATCGTCAAGACATAGAAAGAACTAAAATTGAGTCATTAGAATTGATGATCAAAGGGTTAGAAAAATATAAAGATCCCTTTGTATATTTTTCTAGAACAATTGGTGTTACTGTAATTCCTATCTCTAGACAAGGTGGTATTTACATTGGAGAACGATCTTCAAATGTTGATTGTCCTGGATTACTCAATTTTGTAGCTGGTCTGGCGACATTTAATGAAATTCCTGCAAATATTAACTTTTATACTGATGCTCAACAAGAGTTAGCCGAAGAAGTCGGTATTTGTATGGAACTGAATAATTCTAATACTCAATTTGTTGGGATTGCTGGAAATCCTTTTACAAGTGAAAACGACTTAGTTTTTATAGTTCAAACCTCTGTTGACGAAGACCATTTTGAATCGCAAAGATTGAGTGAACACTCGCGGCTTGTACGTTTAAACAATAAGTCTGATGCTGAGAAGTTACTAAACGAAGGATTGTTACCTGGGGAAAATACAAAAAAAGCTATCGCCTATGCTTCTAGGATAGGACTAGAATATTTGGTTAAATATTTTTTTTAAAAAATCTAGCAAATATTACGCCTTTTTTAATAATTACAATGATAACAATTGAAGCCACTGCTACTGTAACAACAGACCATAAAGTAACAATTTCAGTTCCCGCTAATATTCCTCCAGGGACACACAAAATGGTGCTAACTATTGATGAGCAATTAATAGGAGATAACATAACCATATCACCCGATCAAGCCTGTGATCAGTTTAGACCTCCAATGGAATCAAATTTAGATTGTGTAGAGTTGTCTATAGTAGTACCTCTTCACAATGAAGAGCCTAATATTGATCACTTGTTTGAGCGTCTTTCTTCAGTTTTGAATAAGCTAAACATTACTTATGAGATTATTTGTATAGATGATGGCAGTAGGGACAATACTGTCAAGTCTTTGATCAATCACCACTATCAAAATCCAGCTATTAAAATAGTGAGTTTCTCCCGTAATTTTGGCAAGGAAATTGCGTTAACAGCAGGAATTAATCACTCACAGGGAAAAGCCGTTATTCCAATAGATGCGGATCTTCAAGACCCTCCAGAACTAATTGAGCAACTGATTGATAAGTGGCGCGAGGGTTATGATGTAGTTTATGCTCAACGTCGTTTACGGTTAGATGATAGTTGGGTCAAACGCTTAACAGCTCAAGGATTTTATTGGACTATAGCCAAGGTAAGTCCTGTGGATATTCCTGCAAATGTGGGTGATTTTAGATTATTAGATCGACGAGTTGTAGAAGCACTCAAAAAGATTCCTGAACGAACTCGTTTCATGAAAGGTTTATTTGCTTGGGTGGGTTTCAAACAATATTCAATCCTCTATGATCGCCAACCCCGTTATCAAGGAGAGAGCAAGTGGAATTATTGGAAACTTTGGAATTTTGCCCTTGATGGAATTACCTCCTTTAGCCTTATTCCCCTAAAAATTTGGACTTATTTAGGGTTCGTTCTCTCGTTTTTGGCATTCTTGTATGCCGCCTTTTTGATTATTTTAACCATGATTAAAGGAATTACAGTACCAGGCTATAATTCCTTAATGGTCGTTGTCCTCTTTCTCGGTGGCATACAGTTGATAGGATTAGGGATAATTGGAGAATATTTAGGACGAGTTTATGAAGAAGCCAAGCAACGTCCACTATATTTGGTGCAAGAATATCACGGGTTTTCCCATAATCCCCTGGATCTGGAATGCAATCAAAAAAGTTGACAATGTAGCACTATTCATGTAAGATTTTCCTGTTAATCTTAAAACAGAGTTTTATGAATAATCTGACTAATAAAGAAGTTGTGAAACGCTTTTTTGAAATCTATAACACTCAAGATTACGAAGCTGCATACAAGTATATTGTTCCAAATTATATAGATCATGGGCTACCTCAAGTGCGAAGCGTAGAGGATGCGATTGAGATTTTGAAGCTGACTCATAAAAGCTTTCCAGATATTAAAGTAATTATTGATGATCTAATTGAAGAAAATGACAAAGTGGTGTTTCGAGGTTGCTTTACAGCTACGCACCTGGGCGAATTTCTTGGTATACCTTCCAGTGGAGCAAAGATAAAATTTGAAGCGTTGGAAATATTCAAGGTTGAAAATCAGAAGATTACAGAATCTTGGGGATACTGGCCGCTTTCAGAAATTGTGAATCAAATTCAGGTTTCACAAAAGCTTTAGGAAATTGGTTGCGCTTAACCGACAAGTATTGTTCTAGAAGCTGTTATCACCTTTATTTTAGTAATGATCAACTGCTACAGACCAAGGGATTTTTAGATAATTTTTCACCCCTAATGCATATAATTAAAATTATCGTCCTGCATGGAAAATAAGTTTTTAAACCAAGAAAATGAATTTAGAAACACAACCTCCAATAGCTAAACAAAATGCCCCAATCTGGTTAAAAATATTAGTAATTTTCCTGATGGGGTTAGGTATCTTCTTTCGCTTTGCCCATTTGGGTCAAAAAGCGATTTGGTACGATGAAGCTTTTACTGCTCTATTTATTTACTATAGAAATTTTTTTAACTTGGAGAAGTACATTAAATGTCTCAAGAGCAGCAATTAATCGGTCAGCGATTACAACGCTTTTTAAAATTCAATCTGATTTGTTTTTTCGGGTTAATTTTAAATAGTTTAATAGTCAATTGTTTATTTTATAGATTTGGCATGAATGAATATATCGCCAAGTTGGGGGCGATCGCTTGCGTTACCCTCTGGAATTTCTGGCTCAACCTCAAGCTAAATTGGCAGGTGAGACCTGAGAGGTTGTTTGAAAAGTTTTAGGTTGTGATTTTAGGCACTTACAGATCCCCCCTAACCCCCCTTAGCAAGGGGGGAACTAGAGTCAAAGTCCCCCTTAAAAAGGGGGATTTAGGGGGATGTGAAAATATTTGATAGACCATGAGGGACTTTTCAAACACCCTCTGACGTGTAAGTTCATTTTCACCTGAAAAGTGGTATGCTTATGGATGCTGATTACCCAATTACGAATTGTTGAGGAATCAATGGAAGGAAACATATTTTTAGAGAAAATTTTTAAATTTCTGATCGGCGGAGGTATCACAACCTGCTTTAACTTATTTTTAATTTTTTTGCTGATTGACTGGTGGGGATGGGATACTCCTGTACTACACAATATAGCCAATGCTATATCAATTGAACTCTCTGTGTTATTGAGTTTTTTCATTTATCGTATTTGGATATGGACAGAGGGGGAGTGGAAGATTAAAGAAGTTTTATTTAAGCAACTTCCCCTGTTTCATTTAGCGGCAGGAAGTGCAGTAGTTGCGCGAATTTTTTTTCTATTTCCCGTGTTAGACTATTTGAGTATTGATCATAAAATCAATACACTGGTTGGAGGTTTATTCGGTGCGACTATCAATTATATTATGAGCGATCGCTTTGTCTTTAAAAGTGACAATGATCAACAAACAGAACTTGATTTATCTGCTCTTCCAGAATTAGACGCATCTTTAGACCAAACAGAGAATTAAGCATCTTAATGAACTGATATCAAAATCATCAAATCGTTAATCTCAATGAGGTATCAATAGCAATGGAATCTCAAATGTATCAGGAAATGATGGAAGTCGAAGACAAACATTGGTGGTTTGTGGCCCGACGATCAATCATTGAGCAAGTTATTAAAAAGTTGAATTTACCCGCAAATGCAGAAATATTTGAAGCGGGTTGTGGAACTGGAGGTAACTTAGCTATGCTTAGTCATCATGGAAAAGTCTATGGTATGGAGTTAGATGAAACAGCACAAAATTTTGCTAATGACCTGAAAATAGGAGAAATTCAGCCCGGTTTTTTACCAAATAATATTCCATTTCCTGAACAAAAGTTCGACCTCATAGTATTATTAGATGTCTTGGAACATCTGGAAGAAGATACTGCATCTTTGCAAGCTTTGTCTGCAAAACTGAAGCCGTCTGGATGGTTGTTAATTACTGTTCCTGCTTATCCTTGGCTTTGGTCTAAACATGATGAGCTTCTTCATCATCAACGGAGATATTTACTCAATAACTTGCGGCAAATTGTTGGTAGTGCTGACTATAATATAAATTTCGCCAGTTATTTTAATTCTGTATTATTTCCTGTAATTGCAGTTGCTCTCCTATTACAAAAACTATTTAATAAAGGAGGTAATGAACAAAATATACCACCGAAGTTAATTAATCAAATCTTAACCTTCCTGTTTGGAATTGAGCGTTATTTGATAGGACGTTTATCTATCCCCTTTGGTGTATCAATCTTACTCTTAGCGCAAAAAAATGAAATAGTATCTGTAGGGTGCGTTAATGAAATGTAACGCACCATTAATCAAATTTACTCAAAATCAATCAGGGAATTATTTATTTATGGTATTACCAAATCAGTTAGTTAGAAATATTGTAATTTTAGCCATTATTACTTTTATCGCTCATTTTTGGCATTATCAAAACTTAGGATTATATGAAGATGATTATTTTTTAATCGCTCAACCAATGTCCATGAACTTTCATGATTTTGGTGATTTCTTTAAATGGCATATTCTTCATTATGATGCTACAGAAGGTCGTCCTTTACTCTACATTATTGAGTTTTCAGTGGGTTTTTTAGGTAAATTAATTGGAAATTTCCAATCTCTTTATTTAATCAATTATTTAGTTCTTTTAATCAACAATATTCTAGTATATCTATTTCTCAGTTCTCTTTGGAGACAACCCATTTTTATCATCACGGGAACTCTAGCTTTTACTCTATTTCCAGCAGACACTAATCATGCCTATTTAACTCATATATTTCTATATTCATCTTTTACATTTCTATTGTTAGCTTTTCTCTCCTATTTATCTGGTAGACAATTATTATCATACTTACTGATTTTCGCATCTCTTTTATGTTACGAAACAATGTTACCTCTATTTATTACCGCTCCATTATTTAAAAATCAGTGGAACAAAAACTTAGTTAAGGAAATGCTCAGACATACTCTAATTTTAGCAGCTATGTTAGGGACGATTGCAATTATACGCAAGATAACAGGTGAAGCTAGAGTTGATGGTTTAGATATTATCAAACTTATGCTGATTCCCATTCGCCAAATGCTAATCGGACCCTTTGTGAGTTTAAGTATGTTTTTCTATCGTCCTGCTCAAACTCTGCTAAATTTGAAAGGAGAATTATTAGTTTTTATACCTCTATGTATTTTAGGTTTTACATTACTTTTGTCTAATCTAAAAATTGAAGCAGAAGACAATAAAACTGAAGATGATTTGCCTATTTTATCACCGATTAAAAAGTTAGCATTTTTGGGGTTAGCGTTATTAATTTTATCTTATCCTTTATTTTTTACCGTTGCAGCCACTGAAATTAATGGCCGTAATTCGCGGGTTCATATGACAGCAGCATTAGGAGCTTCAATCCTCATTGGTTTGTTCTGTTATCTAATTATTAATCTCTGCCATAATAATAACTTGGCAAAAAATCTCGCTAATACAAGTTTAGCTGTATTGTTCTCCTTAATATTAGGATTTGGCTTAATCGTACAGCAAGAAAATCAGAAAACCTGGGAATACCAACGAGCTTTTTGGACTGATATTGTACATCTTGCTCCAGATATTGAACCAGACACAATAATTTTAGTTGATAGCCCTCATTTAAACACTGGGAAACATCTACACTCTTTTATTGAGTGGGGTGTACCTATGACATTGAGACAAATTTATCAATTTCCAAAAACATGGGAACGTCTGGATGAATTACCTCAAAGTGAAGATAAACCTAGATGGTATTTTTGGCAGAAGTACACACTTTATCCTAAAGTATATAGGTTGAGTGTTAACTGGCAGGACACAATAGTAAATCAAGGTAAATTTGATTTTAACCCTAATAGCAAAGCATTTGATTATTTTCTACAATGGGAATTACCTCGCCTTATTGACAGTCATAATATTATTTTGTTGCAGGAACAGAATGGAAAATTATTCCGTAGAACTGAGCCTTTGAAAATTGCCAATCAAATCTTTAATTTTAAACCCATTTCTGAGTCAACACTTGATTTTGAAAAAGGTGCTTTATATAGTTCCTTGATTAAACCAGATGATGAACTTTCTCCTAGTTATTTTGATAGTAAGATTGTGCTGACTCCCAAAGAAAAGAAATTAGAAGAATTGGGAATAACAACAAATTTTTTGAATTGATGTTGTTATAGAAATTTATTAAAAGTGGGAAATCAATATGACCAAAGAAACAATAATTATGCTAAATTAATAGAAATCAATCATTTAGGGATGTAACAATGTTGAATTTTTTCAGTGATTCTGAAGCTAAGAATGACTTAGATAAGTCATTTTATGCGGTTACTACACCATTTTTATTTTTGATTCTTGGGATATTTGCTATATCTTCCACTGCTATTTTTATCAAACTTGCACTTAATGAACTAAGCGTAGAAGCTATAATTTTTGATCGTTTATTGATTGCTACAATCACATTTGTTTGTGGGAATTTAGTTTCACATCTTTGGAAATCTCCAACGGATAATGATAATGATACTATTTCTCCAACAGCAAAGGAAGCTAATCAAATAAATTGGATTATTGTCGGTTTGATGATACTAGAGAGTATCACTCATTTAACAGGACGCTATATATATATGTGGGCATTACAAAACACTACTGCGGTGAATGCTCTGACTTTATCCAACTTCACACCAATTTTCACATTCTTAGTGGCTTGGTTATTTATTGGTAAGCAGTTTGATCGCCGTTTTTTGATGGGATTAGCGATTGCTGTAGGAGGAAGCATTTGCTTAACCCTAGAAGATTGGTTACATTCAGAAAATCAATTATTTGAAATAAAGGCAATACTAGGAGATGGAGCAGCCTTATTGTCTGCTATGGTTTATGCTTTAGCTATGTTACAGATGGAAAAATTGCTAAGATATTTACCAAATATCACTTTTTTAACATGGCGTTGTATTATTAGTTTGATTTTGATTACACCATTTGTATGGATTAAAGGTGATTCAATTTTTCCTAGCACTACTACAGGATGGTTAGCAATTTTAGGTTTAGGATTAATTTGTGAAGTAATTGCCCGTAGTTTAATTACTTATAGTTTTAAACATTTTTCTTCTACTTTTTTGACTATCTTTTTTTTGATAGAACCTTTCCCAGTTGCTTTTTTTGCTTGGATTTTCTTAGGGGAATTTCTCTCACCATTCAATGTCATGGGATTTGTTCTAATTGCTGTGGGTATTTATTTAGCTAAAACTGGGAAAGGTTCTGATCGTGACAATGACTAACTCTCTTTTACTTTATTGAGGACTATTAACTATTTCGACCATTCATTATTAGAAAGTGTTTTTGCTAATACATATCTTTGTTTTTCTAATGGATTCAGAAAAAAATGAATAATAACCACAGAAGCTAATATTGTTATTAGTGCAGATATTTTACCTAGCCAAGATTCTGATATACTACAATAGGGAATTATAATCTGTGAAATTTTAATAACTATTGTATGGATTAAATAGATTGGATATGACAAATTTCCAATGTATCTATCTAATTTATTATTAGCTGTTAGTTGAAATAATATGGGAATGATTGCCATCCAAATTAAGTAGGAAATTAAATAAGCATAATTCATCTTAATTATGCTCCCTAGTTGCTGGGTTGCAAATTTTGTGAGAAAGAAGAAAAGCAAAATAAAACCACAATAAAAAATATAGTATTTGTTACTAATCTGCAAGTTTATAGGCAATTTTTTGGTTAAATTAATTAACCAATTTGAATACAACCTAAAGCTGAAAATTCCCATTACAAATAAAGCGATCGCACATACAAAAAACTTATGAATCCAACCATTATACTTCACTCCAATCATTTCGTAAAAGAAAATACGGATTGTCAATGAAGATAGCAAGATTAAAAGTAATTTTTTGTTGGTAAATTTCACTATAACTGGAGCGAAAAAATAAAAAATTAATTCAACACTAATTGACCAAGCTGGTGGATCGAGTAGATATTTATAAAAAGGATATTGTCCCTCTGAAAGATCAATACTAAAATTTAATGCCGAAGGTAAATCATAGCTTAAAATAAGAACTAAATCCTGAAAAAAGATTGTTAAGTTAGAAAAGGTTGCAAATATCATTAAGAAAGTCGCATACAAGCTATTTTTTGCTACAGAGAAATTAATAAATGGCTCTAATTCTAACCATTCTCCCCACACAATGCCAAATATTAGACTCAGCGTTAAAATCATTCCACATATTAAGAAATAGGGAATAAAAATTCTGAGGAATCTGTTGAAGTAAAATTCCATTACATTAGAGTATTTTGGCAAAATCATAGCCATATAAAAACCAGAAATCATAAAAAATATTTCTACTGATTCTAAACCATCATGGACAAGCCACGGAAGTACAGAATTTGAGTGTTCTGCAATCACACATAATGCTAAATAAAACCTTAATATTCCCATGTCGTTTAATCTGTATTTTTTATTTTTTTAAACCCAGGAGATTGCTTTTGACATCCTCCCCACCCTACTCCGTAGAGGGTGGGGATTCCAAAGATCGCTCTTTGGGTTTCCTCTTTCCACGAGTTAACTTGCTTGAAGGAGTTACCTCACTCAAGTATTGGTCAGTCTCTCCAGAGGCGTTAGTTCCGGTGTGACCCACCGTACTTAGACCTTTTTCTAGTATGTTCCGCGCTGCGTTCCAATCGCGATCTTGTGTATGTCCACAATGGGGGCATATATGGGTTCTAGTGCTAAGGGTTTTCTTAACCACTTGCCCACAATTTGAGCAGTTTTGTGAGGTGAAGTGGGGCGGCACGGCAACAGTTACCACGCCAAACACTTTACCAAAATACTCAACCCATTCACGGAACAACGACCATGACGCATCATTAATTGATTTAGCCAAGCGATGATTCTTGACCATATTCCGCACCATCAAATCTTCATACGCCACAAGGTCGTTAGACTTCACTACGCACCTTGCTGTTTTTACAGCAAAGTCTTTACGTTGGCGACTTACTTTGAGGTGCTTACGCGCCAGTTTATTTCTCAACTTAACTCTATTTTGAGAACCCTTTTTTGTCTTGGACATCCGGCGTTGCAACCGTTTTAAAGACTTTTCACTCTGGCGAAGATGTCTAGGATTGGCGACTGTTTCACCGTTACTGTCGGTGTAGAAATGGTTCAAGCCCACATCAATACCAATAGTTTTACCCGTTGGCTCATGCCTTTCAAGTCGTTCTTGGTCAATGCAAAACTGAGCATAATACCCATCAGCACGACGCACCACTCGCACTCTTTTAAACTGTTTAAGTTGGTAGAAGTGCAAGTCACGGGTTCCCCAAAGTTTAAATGTTCCTGCTTGAAATCCATCGGTGAAAGTGATGTACCTGCGGTCGTCAGAAAGTTTCCAACCACAGGTTTTGTATTCAACAGAACCGTGTGTTTGTTCTTTCTTAAACTTTGGAAAACCTTTCTTCCCTGGTTTGCCTTTCTTGCAGTTATCAAAAAACCTAGCAATAGCAGACCACGCTCTTTCTGCACTGGCTTGTCTGGCCATTGAGTTTAATTTGGATACCCAAGGAAACTCAATATTAGCAGCAAGTACAGCGCAGAATTTATTTAGGTCATAGCGTCCAATGCCCTGATTGTCCATCCAGTATCTCAGGCAACTATTACGCACAAAACGAGCAGTTCTAATCGCTTCATCAAGCGCTCGATACTGCTCGTCAAGTCCTTCAAGTTTTGCCTCAAATACCATCATTTATGTCTAACTTTGCTACATAAATAGTATATCATGATTGTTAAAAACTTAGCTACTATGCAGATTCTATTTCGCTACCGCTCAATATTGAGATGCCTAGTGCTGCGTTTTTAACCGCTTTACATCCCCCGCCCAGGAGACCTTGAGACGGGGGTCTTACAGCGATTCGATAAAATAGTTAAATTTTATTTCCGTCAGAGGATGCTTAAAAAATTTTTGGCGCATATAATAGAGCCTCCAGCACACTCCGCAAGCGCTACTACATAAGTCCATGAGATATAATATCATTAAATAATGTGACTTTATCAGATGAATTAATGATAAAATCTTCGTATAAAATTTTTAAACCTAAAACAAAAATGAACCGAAAAATAAAACTGACCTATATCTTTACTCATCAAATCCGTTGGGTTCAGTTTGAGTGGGTTGCCCAATATACCGATAATTCTAAGTTTGACATTGATTATCTGATTTTAAATGAAGGTGATCCCATAGTTGATTTTTTACAACAGATGGAAATTCCTTATAAAACAACCTTTTACAACGATTATAGAAATACCCCTGAAGTTGTTAAATTTATTTATGATCATTTAGTAGAAAACAAAACAGATATAGTACATACCCATTGGTTTGCTGGCCATTTAGCAGGATTACAAGCTGCTTACTATGCCAAAGTTCCAGTCAGGGTTTATACGACAGAAAATACAGGTATAAAATGGACAAGACACGCTCGCAGTAAATATGAGTTAATTTGGCAATTTGCCACTAATGCGATCGCTGTTACAAATCAGGTAAAAGCGGGTATGATTGCCGATGGTGTGCCAGAAGATCAAATAACAGTCATTCCCAGTGGATTTGATCTCACACAGTATGAAAATATAGATCCCCAAAGAATTAAACAACTTCAAGACAAATATCTCAAAAATCACACTGGACCAGTTATTGGTGTATCGGCAAGGTATGTTAAATGGAAAGGAGTTGAATATATAATTGAAGCATTTAAAAAGGTACTAGAAACTCATCCTAATGCCCTTTTACTGTTATCAGGAACTCATACAGATACAAAGAATATACAAGAGCAATTCCAAAACATCACAAAAGATAGTACCAATAAACCTAACTATGCAGAGGCTTTGAGTGTAGTAGATAAATTGGCAGAATTACCTGCTGATAGCTATGTTGAAATCTATTTTGAAGAGGATCTTTTTGCCTTATTTCGTCTCTTTGATATCTTTGTTCATGTTTCTGATCCCATGATCGAAGCATTTGGACAATCTCCTATTGATGCAATGTTATCGGAAGTTCCTTCTGTGATTACAGCAACGGGTATTGCTCAGGATTTTGCGATCCACAAAGAACACGCTTGGATTGTTGATTATCAAAATAGTCAACAAATTGCTGAGGGAATTTTAACCTTATTAGAGGATAAGTCATTGAGGGAAAAAATCAAACAAAATGCTCTTATTTCTGCAAAAAATTATAGTATTCAAAATAAAATGCTCAAATTGGAAGAACTATATCTAAGAGGATGTTTTAAAAGTTCTTGATGATGTATCAAATATTTATTACCCCCCTTAATCCCCCCTTATCAAGGGGAGAAACAAGAAAATGAAAAAATGGCACAATGAACCACCAGATTGGAAACATCAGGAACAAACACTATCAGTCACTTCGGGACTGAAAACAGACTTTTGGCGCAAAACTCATTACGGTTTTATCCGTGATAACGGACACTTTTACTATCAAGAAGTCACAGGTAATTTTAGGGCTGATGTGAAAATTATCGGCAAGTATGAGGTGCTTTATGACCAAGCAGGATTAATGATCCGCGAAAACGATTTAACATGGTTAAAGTGTGGAATTGAATTTGTAAACGATGTACAATATGCCAGTGCTGTAGTTACACGGGATTATTCTGATTGGTCTGTAGTGCAGCTACCTCAAAACCCAGCTTACTTGTGGCTAAGATTGGAACGATTTGAAGGTGCTGTGGAGGTGAAATATTCCCTTGACGGTGAACAATATACAATGCTCAGACTAGCGTATTTGAGTGAAGCACAAACTTTACAGGTTGGCCCTATGTGCGCATCACCTGAACGGGAAGGTTTTCAAGTAATTTTTGAAGATTTCCAAATTACACCATTAATTGATGTATAACTCACTCTTTATCCGCTCCTTTACCTGTTTTTGCTAGATATATACCCTGTAATATGAAACTAAGAGCCAAAAGGTTAACCAAACTTAGGCTTTCTGAAAAGATGAACCAAGCTAAAATTGCAGTCATGACTGGTTCAAGTAGCAGAAATATTGTCACGAAGGATGATGATAAATACTTGAGACTGTAGACTACTAATCCATGTCCTAGAACTTCGCAAATAGCAGCTAATCCAAATACCGTGAGCCAACCAAACCAGGAAATAGGAAAAATTTGCTCTTCAAAGGTTAGCACCACTGGGAGGATAAACAAAGTACCTAAAAAGCAGCGCCATACAAGTATATTTTGTACAGGTAATCTAGTTCGCAGTCGTTCGATCATCAGGAAACTAGCTGCATAAAACACAGACGATAACAAAGCAGCCGCGTCACCAATAATAGCTTTTTGGCTGATTACCAGATTTTCAGACCAGAAGAAGTCATCTAATCCTAAAGTAAATGCCCCCGCAAGGGCAATTACCATCCCAATCACGAATCTGCGGTTAAAAGTTTTACCTAATATCAACCAAGCCCCTAACGTGGTGAATAATGGGGGGAGATTCGACAGTACAGTAGCATTAGCAGCCGTGGTTTGAGTCAAAGACCAACTCCAGAGAACTCGACCCACGACATGAACAACAGCTACTCCAACTAACAGTATAATATCTCTTAATTGGTAGCTTTCTTTGGTTGTAGGCTCGTCATTTAAATTTTTCGCGCGTACGCGTAATTCATTGAATCCATTCCACAGCCCAAAGATAATCGTTGCTATCCACAAGCGATTAAATACTGTGGCGTTAGCACTAATTTCTCGAACCGATAGCTTGATTAAGATAGCTGTCCAGGACAGCGCAACTAGGGCAACAGATAATAAAATAAACGCTATCACATTTGGCGATGGCGTGGAATGTAGTGCCGGAGGCAATTGCTCTATATTTAGGTCTGTTGACTCCAGTTTCGTTGATTCGAGTTTATTTGTTGTCATGAACGCCAATTTATATTTTGTTAAGAAACGTATAGTCAATTTAGGCATCACCGTACCAATCTGGGGATTTTGGTAATTCCCCAGGTAGGATTATCAGGATTATTCCATTGAAAGCAGAATTATGCTAGTATTCAGGCTAAGTCTAGAAGAAAAAGATAAAAAAGTCGTTTCCATCAAAACACAAACTTGCTATCGAATCGCTCGTAAACATAAAGATATTGAATTATTAGACCTATCTTTAAAATAAATTATGTGGAAAAATAAAAGCTTTTCATCTTTTGTGGACAAGTCCATTCTCCATAGATGTTACCCAAACTCTTATAACTTTCATAGTCCTCAATTCAAAATTTTTCCCGCTTTATGTCTAATCAAATTCATCTCCAAGTCAATGGAGAAACGCGCAATTGTGTATCCCCAACTGCTTTACCCGAATTACTCCAACAGTTAGGTTTTAATCTGCGCTTAATCGCAGTAGAATATAACGGTGAAATCTTACATCGTCAATTTTGGACTGAAACTCAAATCAAAAATGGCGATCGCTTAGAAGTAGTCACTATAGTTGGTGGTGGATAACATAAGAATCTAATAGCTCTACTCTCCGTTTCTGCGTCTGGATCGTGATAAAAAACCCCTATTCCTCCTTCATAAACTCCAAATACCCTTTACTCAATTCCTCCACAGATAAATCATAAAATTGTTTACCATGTTCTGGGGTTGCTAAATCTGGATTTGAACCCATACGGCCATCTGGATAACGTAACCGAAAATCAACGGAACTATAAATTTTATGTCCACTAGCAACTTCTGGATCAAGATATGCTTTTTTAATTGCGTCTGGATAAACGTATTGGGTAACAGCTACTTCGCTAGGGGTAGCATGAGAACCTTCTTGATTACCATATAATTCTTTGGCAAGTTTGTACACAGAACCACCCATAAACCAATTAGCAACTTGACATTGCACTTTTGCGGAATTGGGAATTTGTAAATCTTCTAAATGAGCGTAAGTTTCCGAAAAAGCAGCTTTGAGAGTCGCAATATTTCCTCCATGTCCATTAATAAAATAGAACTTGGTAAAACCAGCTTTGACTAAACAAGTTAAATAATCTTTAACTACTAAAATTAAAGTGCTAGGACGCAAACTAATTGTTCCGGGAAAAGCAGTATGATGTAATGCCATACCCACATTAATAGTTGGTGCTACCATTGCTTGAGTTGCTTCACCAACACCTTTTGATATAGATTCTGCACAAATTGCATCAGTCCCAATTAATCCCGTCGGTCCATGTTGTTCCGTTGAACCAATGGGTAAAATTATTCCTTGAGATTGTTGTAAATAAGTTTCAACTTCCGGCCAAGTGCTTAAATGTAAGAGCATTGTTTTTTAGGAGTCAGGAGTCAGGAGTCAGGAGTCAGGAGAAAGAAAGAAGAAGGAGGAGAAAGAAGGAGTCAGGAGTCAGGAGTCAGGAGTCAGGAGAAAGAAAGAAGGAAGAAGGAAGAAGAAAGAAGGAAGAAGGAAGAAGGAAGAAGAAAGAAGGAAGAAATAAAATTACCCAATGAAAATTGACAACTGACAAAGGACAAATTACCCAACAATTTCCCACCAACCGAAAGCCGGACCGATAAAACGGATGATTACCCACGCGACAACCATACTACCAATACCAATCCATGCACCACGAGTAGTGATAGCCACAAATTGTGAAGCTTGGGTTTTATTGATGGGAACCCAAGGTAAGATTCTAGTAGTGTCTTGTCCGTATTCTTCACCTAGGGAGTGTTTACGGCGTTTTGCTTCACCCATAATTTAATAATTTAGTTTCTTTTTGAGTTCAATTTAAATTTTAATAGAAATTCGTCATGGAAATTAATTAAGCAGAATCATCTTCATTATTCGCAGAAAACAAACTAGGATCGAGATAGTTTAAGCGGGCTAGGGGACTAAGTGCAGAGAGGATTTGCACGCCATAGCTGCGGTTAACGACACGACTATCTAGTAAAGCTACTATACCTTGATTTTCGCGGACAGGTGCGATCGCTCTTTGTAATTCATTCATGGCTGTGGGTAATAAATATAGTCGAAACCAGTCTTGGTGCGATCGCTTATAATGAGCCACTCTACCAGCTACCAAAGGATTTTCCAAAGATGGTAAAGGTAAAGTTGCAATAATTAACAATCTGGGTGATGGTAAAACACTTTGATTTTCGCGCCAAAATTCCCAACCAGTAATCAAAATCCCATTTTCATCTAAACAAGTTTTTTCTACCTGCACCCGTGAACCAAATTCAGAAGCCAAAATTGTCCCCACTCTGGCTTTTAGCGGTACATCCCCAATTAATATTACCGTCATTCCTGGTGCAGTTGCACTCAAACATACCAAAGTGCGAACTTGATGAATTAATGCTGGTTGAAATTCCGGTGTATTTGGTAAAGGCAATTTATAAGGAATATAAAGTTGAATTGCTTCCCCTTGACTATCAGCAGCAAATTTCAAGCAAGTAACATCTTCTAAACCCAAACGTTGATGGAAAAGAGGTGCTTCTGTTTGCGGTTCTAAAGCACTACCAATTAATACTACAGGTTGACGTTGCCAAATTGGGGCGAGGATTTTACCCAATTCAATTGGAGCATAATATAAAGAAAATAAACCTTGACGACGGGAAATTGTTGACCAAAATAAGGTAGGGGAAGAAGAATTTTCTAAACTTGGGAATTGTTGCCAAAAATTTCGCCAAACATTTGGAAGATTGTTTTTATCTAAAGCTAAATATAACTCTTGTAAAATCTCAATTTCTGGTTGAGAAATCAGATAACAGGAATAGGGATTTTCTGGATGCTGAAATAATTTATATGTTAGTTCTACCCTAACTTCCCGAATTAAATCTGCTTGATAGGGATAAGCCAGCATTAATTGATCCCAGTCATGGGGTTCAATGCTTTGAGTCAGTTGAGAACGTACCCAATCTTCTAAATCGTCAACACCATCAATAATTGTGGGAATATTCGCAGGAAATGGATTGTTATCAGCCAATTGTCCTTTTAACCAAGCTTCAGGAGAAGTCAACAGCAAACCCTGAAAATCATGACTTGGCCAAGTGTCACCGGTTCTAATGGGTTTATTCGCTGGTAGCCATTGCTGGAGTCGGGGAATTTCTACCTTTAACAACCGTTGCTGGACAGTTTCGGAAGCGACAATAATTATAGAACCATGCCACATTAAAGCAGAAGCGATAAAACTGGTGCGATATCGCCCTTGATGTCCACAAACCGCCCCTACTTGGATTAAGGCACTACGTCCCAACCGCAAAGCACGTGCCACTAACCTAGCCATCGTTAAATGATGAGGCCAGGAAGGAAACCCGTCCTGCGATCGCAGGAAGTTATGTAATGATAAATGAACTTCAGCTTCAATCACGTGCTTTTAATTCCATAAAAATTGTTCGTTGTCAGTTGTCAGTTGTCAGTAGGGGCGAAGCATTTGGAAGATAAATTATCGGTCATTGCCAAAAATAGTTCTCCAAATGCTTCGCCCGTACAGTTGTTCGTTGTCCGTTGTCCGTTGTCCGTTGTTTTACCAATGACCAATGACCAATCACCAATGACCACTGACCACTGACCACTGACCACTGACCAATCACCAATCACCAATCACCCATACTCCTAAATTATGCCAACTTACCCAGGAATTTCCAGCGAAGCCTTCAGACATCCATTAGACCGTCAAGCAGAACAAGCTTTACGCAATTTACCCGGCTTTGATTTAATCGCCCGTAAATTTGTAGAATTTGTCTATGAACGCCCCCAATTTGTCTATTTAATGGGTAACTCCATTCAAGTCGGACCGCGGCAATATTCCACGATTTACCAGATATTCCGAGAATGTGTTCGAGATTTGGACATCAGCGGTGAACCGGGATTGTTTATTGCTCAAGATGCCCAAGTTAATAGTTATGCTTTAGGACAAGAACATCCTTATATAGTCGTCAACACTGGGTTACTGGAGTTACTCAATGAAGCCGAACTACGGACGGTCTTAGCGCATGAACTGGGACATATTAAATGTGGTCATACCATTTTAATTCAAATGGCGATGTGGGCGATGAATGCCGCTTCCGTCATTGGTGAACTAACATTCGGTTTAGGTAATTTTGTCAGTCAAGCCTTGATTTATGCCTTTTTTGAGTGGCGACGCAAAGCTGAGTTATCAGCAGATAGAGCGGCTTTATTAGTGATGGATGATTTAAACCCAGTCATGTCATCCATGATGAAACTGTCTGGAGGTAGTAACAAATATGCCCATGAATGTAGTTTACAAGAGTTTATTCAGCAGTCGGAAAAATATCAGGCACTAGATGATGATGGGCTGAATCAAGTATATAAGTTTCTATTATACAATGGCGCACAAGGAATGATGCTGAGTCATCCTTTTCCTGTGGAACGGTTGCATTATTTACGCAGTTGGGCAGTATCAGAAGAATACCAGCAAATCAGAAAAGGTAATTATCAGCGTTCTTCGGCTGGTTCGGTGGATGTGACACCAGAAACACCTGATCATGAAGCGGAAAAACTCAGAAAAGAAATTGAAAAGTTACAAGCAGAAATTAACAAAATGAGAAAATAAACTACAAGATCCCCGACTTCTTAAAGAAGTCGGGGATCTGAAAATCTGAATTTAATCAACTTTCTGTTTCGCAATCAGGAACACCTTCTCTAAATACTCGACTAGCGAGAATATCTACTGCTTCAATGGTAATTAAATCCTGCTTATTTAACAGTTTACCACTACTTAATAACCGATTTGCTTGACGTAACCGCGCTCTATCTATAGCATTACGCACACTTCTAGCATTGGCAAAATGGGGCATCGTCTTCCGTTTAATTAAATATTCGCGGAAGGCTTTTTCGGCATCTGGACTAAAGCAATAGTTTTGGGCTGTGACTATAGATTGGGCAATAGTCATTAAACTATCAACACCATAATCGTTAAATTCAATATGTAATCCAATGCGGGAATTCATCCCTGGATTACTATGAAAAAATCTGTCCATCTGGTCTTTATAACCAGCAAGAATAACGACCAAATCATCTCTTTGGTTTTCCATGACCTGCATGAGAATTTCTATGGCTTCTAAACCAAAATCCCCAGGATAATCTGGACGGTATAAAGTATAGGCTTCGTCAACTAATAAAACTCCGCCCATGGCATTATTTAATACTTCCCTGGTTTTGGGTGCAGTTTGCCCCATACCTTGTCCCACCAAATCATCTCGCGTCACCAACATGACATTTTCTTTACGGATATATTCCAGCCGGTAGAGGATTTCTGCCATTCGCATTGCTACAGTGGTTTTACCCATACCAGGATTACCTAAAAATGTCATGTGCAAACTGGGCGCACCTGCATTCAAACCTAAGCTTTTACGAATACGGTCAACCAATAACAAAGCCGCCATTTCTCTAATTTTGTTTTTGACGGACTTTAATCCAACTAACTCCTGGTCTAACTTATCCAAAATTTCTTGAATATGAGATTCTTGGAAAGCTGCTTCTAAATCAATTCCGTTATTGTGATCTATTTGTTTTTCTAATATCTGTTCGGTCATGACTATCACCTTTGCTTATGATTTTGATGATAGCCTGGAGTTGGGAAATATAAAAGAACATAATCTTTATAGGTCTGATATATTTTTCTTACTTATCAATTAGTAGGGGCGAAGCATTCGGACAGAAAATCAATGGTGTGAACCATAGGTTATCGCCCGAATGCTTCGCCCTTACGGACAGAAAATCAATGGTTTGAACGATAGGTTATCGCCCGAATGCTTCGCCCTTACGGACAGAAAATCAATGGTTTGAACGATAGGTTATCGCCCGAATGCTTCGCCCTTACGGTGTTCTAGACTAGGAACGAGAGAATACTATCTTATGGAAACATGATCTTCTTCACGCACTTCTAAATGGGGAGCATGATGAACTGGTTGTAAACGTTGACGAATTGTGCCAATGATGATATAGAGAATTGGCACAATAAACAAACTCAAGAAAGTCGCCACAAACATTCCCCCAAATACAGCAGTACCCAGAGATTGACGACTCGCAGCACCCGCACCTGTAGCAGTTACGAGGGGAAAAATTCCCAACAAAGTGGCAAAAGAAGTCATCAAAATTGGACGTAAACGACCTTGTACTGCTTCTACTGCTGCTTTGGTGATTGATAATCCTTGATTTTCTCGCAATTGGTTAGCAAATTCCACAATTAAAATTGAGTTTTTACTGGCTAAACCAATTAACATGACTAACCCAACTTGGCAAAATACATCATTATTTAAACCCCGTAATGATTGCGATGCTAAAGCTCCCATAATAGCTAAGGGAACTGACAACATAATAATCAAGGGGTCAACATAATTTTCATATTGAGCAGCTAAGACTAAAAAGACGAAAAGTAAGCCTAAACCAAAAATGATTGGCGCTTGTCCACCGGATTGTTTTTCCTCAGCCACAATACCTGACCATTCATATCCCATGCTTGTGGGTAATATCTTTTTAGCTAGTTTTTCCATAGCCAAAGTTGCTTGTCCAGAACTAGTACCAGGAGCAGCAGAACCGTTAATTTCAATAGAACGCAATAAGTTATAATGATTAATAGTTTGCGCTCCTGTTGTTGGCGTTAATTTCACTAAACTACTCAAAGGAATCATCTGATTAGTCTGAGAACGCACATTTAATAAACCGATATCATCAGGATTGGAACGAAACTGAGCATCTGCTTGAACATACACCCGATATGTGCGAGAAAGAAAATTAAAATCATTGACATATCGTGAACCCAAATAAGTTTGCAGGGTTTTAAAAATATCGTCAATGGAAACTTGCAGAGATTTCGCTTTATTCCGGTCAACTTCAATTAAGATTTGCGGTGTATTGGCGGTAAAGGTGCTAAATACAGCTTGCAATCCGGGGGTTTGATTTCCCTGCATCATGAACTGACCAACGGTTTGCAGCATGGAATTTAAGCTGTTAGTTCCCGCTATATCTTGTAACTGAAATTGGAAACCACTAAAACTACCTAAACCGCGAATTGCGGGGGGATTAACCGGGAAAACTCTAGCTTCGGTAATTCCTGAAAAGCTTTTTCTTAAATTACCAATAATCGCTTGGACTGATTGATTTGGTTGTTTACGTTCGTCCCAGGATTTGAGAGTTGTGAAAATTATGCCACTGTTAGCAGTATTACCACTAAAACCAAAACCACCGATCGCAAATGTTCCTGTAACTTCTGGTAATTTTAATATCTTTGTTTCTACCTCACTCATGACTTTACTGGTGTATTTGAGTGAAGAACCTTCTGGCCCTTGGATAATGGTAATGAAATAACCTTGGTCTTCGTCGGGGAGAAATGCGGTGGGTACGGTCATGTACAGCCAAGCAGTGACACCTAATAAACCGATAAATAACAGGAGAACAATCGCTTTTATTTTTACCAAAAATTTTAAAGAGCGCTCATATCCGCGTCTCATGGCTTCTAACAACCAGTTAATTCGACTAAATACCCAGCCGAAAATCCCTCCATGTGCGGTTCTTTGCCGTAATAACAAGGCGGAAAGAGAAGGGGTGAGGGTAAGAGCTAAAAATGTGGAAATGGCGATAGAAAAGGCGATCGTCAGGGCAAATTGTTTGTAAATTTCTCCAGTTGATCCAGGGAAAAAGGCGACAGGGACAAATACCGCCATTAATACTAAAGAAGTCGCAATTACAGCCCCAAATAGCTCTTGCATGGAGATTAAAGCAGCTTGACGGGCTGACATTCCTTCTTCTTGAATTAAGCGGGAGATATTTTCTACCACAATGATTGCGTCATCAACTCCCATACCAGTGGACAGGGTTAAACCAAACATGGTCAAGATGTTGATAGAAAATCCAAAGGCTTTGACGAAGGCAAAAGTACCAATTAAGGATAGAGGAATGGTGATGGTAGGGATGAGAGTTGTGCGCCAATCTTGTAGGAAAATAAAGATGACGAGAATTACCAGAGCGATCGCTTCTAAAAGAGTTTTTACCACTTCTGCCAAAGATTCTTCTACAATCGTAGTGGTGTCAAATGCCACTTGATATTTCATCCCTGGCGGAAAGCTTTGCGACAATTGCGCTATTTCCTTTTTGACTAAATTAGCCACGTCCAAAACATTACTTCCTGGTGCCGGAAATATCCCCAGTCCCACACCCTCATTCCCCTTAAACCGCAGAAATGAGCTATAGTTTTGCGCTCCCAATTCCGCCCTTCCCACATCTTTTAACTTAATCAAACTACCGTCACCAGCAGTTTTAATTACCACATTGTCAAATTCCTCAACTTCCGTCAGCCTACTAACTGCCCTCAAGTCAATTTGATACATTTGACCATCTACGGCTGGCTGTTGTCCAATTTGTCCCGCACCTACCTGTAAGTTTTGTTCATTCAGGGCATCAATAACATCACCAGTAGTTAAATTCCGAGTAGCCAATTTATTCGGGTCAAGCCATAGACGCATTGCATAGCGGCGTTCCCCAAAAATCCGCGCCTCACTGACACCTTTAATCCGCTTGAGGGCATCTACCAGATATAAATCTGCATAATTACTTAAAAAGACATTATTTAAGGCTTTATTATCACTAAACAAACCGATTGCTAACAAAATATTGTTAGACTGTTTACTCACAGTCACTCCCGTTTGCTTCACCGATTCTGGTAACTGCGGTTGAGCGGAAGTAACACGGTTTTGCACATCAACGGCAGCAATATCCTTGTCACGCGAAGCATCAAATGTGACAGTAATCGTACTACTGCCATCATTACTACTACTCGAAGTCATGTATTTAATGCCTTCGACACCGTTAATTTGTCGCTCTAAAATCGTTGTAACCGTACTTTCAACAATTTCCGCACTAGCACCAACATAATTAGAATTGACGATAATCTGCGTGGGACTAATCTCTGGATACTGGGCTGTAGGTAATGTGGGAATACTGATTGCACCAACAAGTAAAATGATAATAGCGCAGACGCTGGTAAATACAGGTCGCTTAATAAAGAAGTTAACAAACATAAATTGGTAATTGGTGATTGATTAAGATTTACGGAATAACGAACCACAGAGGCACAGAGGACACAGAGAAATGAGGGTTTGAGAGATATTTTGCGTGAGTCCTATTGGTAATTGGTGATTACTTCTTTTCACTATTCCCTGTTTCTTCATTTTCAGGAATTATTGGCAGTCCATCTCTGAGGTTTTGTATTCCTGAAATTATCAATTTTTCATCCCGTTGTAATCCCTCAATTACTTGATAATCATTCCCTTTAATATTGCCTAACTTCACCTGTTTTTGTTTAGCTATTAATTGAGAACCACCTTGAGGAGACTTTCCGGTTTCGGCTACAAATACAAAGGTTTCTCCAGCGATTCGAGATATTGCTGTTGTGGGAACTAGCACGCCAGAACGTTGATTCCAAATCACTTTAGCCCGAATTAATTGATCGGCTCGTAGTTGCCCATTGTCATTGTTATAAAGTGCCTTAACTAATATTGATTGAGAGTTATTTGTAATATTGGGAGAAATAAAGAATATACTACTATTGCCAATGATTTTACCCTGAGCGTTAATTAATTCAACTGGTAATCCTGGACGTAATTGTGTACCTTTTTCCAAAGGGACAGGAATTTTAACGTCCAAAGGTCGGTTTTGGGTAATAGTTGCTAATGGTGTGGAAGTATTCACAACATCCCCTACTTTAACGGGAATATCACCAACAGTTCCAGTGAAGGGAGCAGTAATTGTGTAATACTGAAGTTGAATTTGTTGTTGTTTAATATTGGCATCAGCTTGGACTAAGGATTTTTCTACCTGGGATATGGTAGCTATTTGAGCTTGAATGCGGGAATCTATCGCCCCTAGTTGGGCTTTTGCTGTCGCCAGTTTGTTAGCATATAAATCTTGAGTTTGACGTGATACAGCCCCTTGTGCGGCTAATTCAGAATAGCGATTATAATCTTGTTGGTTTAAACGCACATCTGCAATATTTGCCAACCGTTCTGCTTGCAAAGATTTAAGAGTAGCGCGAACATTTTCTAGTTGCGCTTGTGAACCTCGACCAGCAGCAGATAAACTACTAACTGCGGCTTGTTGTTGTTGAGAATCTATTTGCAGAATTGCAGTTCCGGAGGTAACTAAATCTCCTGATTTGACGAATATTTGGGAAACTTGTCCTTGAATTCGCGGTTGGAGATTGACTGAACGCCGCGATTCTAAACTGGCTATATATTCCGTACTATCTTCAACTGTACCTGTTTGCACTGGTGATAGTTTAACTTTAACCCCTGGAGGTGGCGCATTAGCCACTGCTGGATTTGGCTTTTCAGGATTTAGCAATTTCCACGCTATCCCGCTGACACCCCCAATCAATAACAGTGCGGCTAATACCAACCGCAGCCACCGATTTGACTTGGGAGGTGAGGGAGAAATGTCTTTAATATCGGTTTGAGGTTCAGGTAATGACATGACTGATAACAAGTTGACGGAATGAATAGTTAAAAATCTATGTGTATGATATGAATTTTGAAACTTCTAATTTATGATGAACTGGCAAAAATATGTATTATCTAATTTAAATATACAGGCTTTACATTTTTTTACAATCTATCGGCAAAATAATTATCTTGATGATCAATTTCTGAATTTAGTCATAGAGAAAACATTATCTGTTTTAGCTCACCTCGAATATAGAAACAGCCTGATTTCCTTGTCACTGTCTTGAACTCAGGATTTATGCCATTTAATGACTAGTAAGTTTGTTCTATTGAATAAATGCTGATCAATGTTTGTTTCTCTTTGGCAAGTCGTACCCAGAAATAGGAAAATTGTCTAGGCTACTCTTTCCCTGGTTAGAATTTAATTTAAGCTGTTATTAACATCAAAATCAACATGATTAATAAATTGATACAACGGTTCTTGACTTTGGCTCTTATTTTTGCTGTTGTCTTTTTCTCCTGGGAAGTTCCTTTTGCTTTCGCAGATCACTTTTTTACTAACTCTGGAGAAATTAGGGATAATATCAAATTATCTGAATATGATTTTACTCCCCAAGAAAATCAAGAACTACAGGGAATTCGTCAGCGTCGAAATAAAGAAATTGCCGCAATTTTAGATTTATCTCAACGTAACTTGCTTGCTCACAAATTACATAATGGTAATAATATTGATCAAGCTTTAGAGGCATTAAATTTAAGTTCTCAACAACGAGAATTAGTAAATTCTATAAATGTCTTCACTAATTTAAAATTGAAGGGAATTTTTTCTCACCATGATTTACTTGACAGTCATAAATAAAGTTCAAAATTGGTAATAGTAAATTATTTCAGTTGTGAGAAATCTGAGTTTTTGCAACTGGTAATAAAAAGAGAAAAACAATCACCAATTTTTTCCAAAACTCAATAAATTATGATTGATCAGATTGAATTGTGAGATTTGATGAAAGATTTTGTTGGAGAAATTGACTGAGTACGGTTATCAACTCTAGAAATCCCTCCCTATTTCCTCCCTAATAAAGATAAGACACGGTAGATTAGAGACAGCGTTACTTCTTCAAAACAGGGGAAGTCATCATAAAAATACAGTTGTCACAATAAATGTCTTATGAGTAAAAAACTACAAGGATTCCTCAAACCCTTATTTAAAACCGCCTTTATTCTTAGCTTAGTGCTAACTTTGGCGTTCAGTCATGCTAATGATGCCTTAGCAGCCCGCAGTGGTGGCAGAATTGGTGGTGGTTCTTTTAGAATGCCTTCTAGCCGTACCTACACACCCCGGACAAGTATGCCCGGTAATGGCGGCTACTATGCTCCCTATGGCGGTGGTTTCGGATTTCCGTTTCTTTTGCCCTTATGGGGTTTTGGTGGCGGTTTTGGCGGGTTGTTTGGGATTTTGATCTTTTTTGCCATGGCGAATTTTTTAGTCCAAACATTTCGCCGTGTTACCAGTGGAGAAACGGAAGAAGTCAGCTATAGCAGCAACCCTTCGGTGTCTGTCACCCGGTTACAAGTTGGTTTACTAGCCCAAGCAAGAGATTTACAACCCGAACTCAATCGCATTGCGGAAACTGCTGATACCAATAGCCCAGCGGGAAGAAGCGAAGTTTTACAAGAAGCTAGTTTGGCTTTATTGCGTCACCCTGAATATTGGGTATATGCAGGTGGTGGAACTCAACAAGCAAAGTTAAATTCCGCAGAATCCCAATTTAATCGGTTATCCTTAGCCGAACGCAGTAAGTTTAGCGAAGAAACTCTCTCTAATGTGAATAATCAACTCAAGGCTGTTCTGAATAAAGAAGCTTTATCTGGTGAAGATAACCCGACTCGTTTGATTAGTGAAGGGCCAGGAGAATATATTATTGTCACTTTATTAGCAGCAACTTTGGGTAAATGTGAAATTCCCGCTATTAATAATGCTGATGATTTGCGTCAAGCCTTACGTCAAATTGGTAGTCTTGGTGGTGAACAACTGTTAGCAATTGAAGTTTTGTGGACTCCCCAAGCGTCAGGGGATACCCTAACATCAGATGATTTATTTGCTGAATATCCTGATTTGAAATTGGTTTAATTGAGGTTTAGGGACCAAAACAGTTAGAAGTGACTTGTAATGGAAAATTGCGACATTCGTTTTAAGATTATTTATGTCACAATTGAGGAAACTACCATTTTCAATCCTACTGCTGTACAAGCCCTAACCTGTCTCAGGGTTTGCCAGATGGTCTCTAAGAGGATGTTTGAAAAGTGGTATTCCGTAATTTTCATCACATTGCTACCCCCCTTAGTCCCCCCTTGTAAAGGGGGGAAACAATAAAAATCCAGTTCCCTCCCCTTTACAAGGGGAGGGTTAGGGTGGGGTAAAAAATATTTGATACATCAACCATAACTTTTCAAACACCCTCTAAGAGCTTATGTACGGAGAAACCGTGATGACTGGGAGGCTTTGGATATTCTAGTTAGTCGTCGTACTCCTGATTCAGAAGCTACATGGTACGCGCCAATGGTGACAGCAGAAGGTGTACCAATAGAAGAAAATATCCAGTTAGCGGCAAAAGGTATTCAGGAACGAATTGCCTTAGAGCGCGAACAAGAGTCCATTAGGATTGTAATTGAAGCAGCGGAGGCACTTCTTAAGTCGAGGGAAGAAAAAAACAAAATCAATCAAGAATCTCGGAATGAATAGCCCTTCATAAAGCTATTCTTCCTAGAATATTAACTATTTAGGAAACTGTCCTTCTCGCACTTCCACAGCGTAATCTTGGACAGCTTTGGTAATTGTTTCTCGTAAGTTTGTATAAACCTTGGCGAATGGTGGTTGTTTTTCCGAAAGTCCGAGAATATCAGAAGTGACTAATACTTGACCATCACAGCTAGAACCTGCACCGATGCCGATGGTGGGAATACGGAGTTTTTGAGTAATTTGCAGCGCTAGTTTTGCAGGAATGTGTTCTAATACTATAGCAAAAACCCCGGCTTGTTCGAGAGCGATCGCTTCGTGAAAAATTCTCTCACCTTCTTCCTGGGTTTTTCCCTGTTGTCGTAACCCTAATTGATGAATTGACTGGGGTGTTAATCCCACATGACCCATAACCGGAATCCCCGACTGCACTAACCGGGTAATGGTTTCTACCATTGCGGGATAGCCACCTTCTAATTTTACCGCTTGCGCCCCCGTTTCTTTCAACACTCTACCGGCGGAGTGCATAGCTTGGGAGATACTTTCTTGATAGGTCAAAAATGGTAAATCAACTACCATTAAAGCATTTTTGACCCCACGCCGCACAGCTTTAGCATGATGGATCATTTCATCTAAAGTTATTGGTAAGGTAGTTTCATAACCAAGGACGACGGCAAGAGAATCACCAACTAAGATCAAGTCTACACCAGCTAGATCCAAAAGTTGAGCGATCGCATAATCCCAGGCAGTTAACGCAACAATCGCCCTTCCCTGTTGTTTCCATTGAGTTAATTGTTGGGTAGTAACTGCCATAAATAATTGATAATTGATAATTGTCAATTGTTAATTGTTAATTGTCAACTGATAATTGTCAATCTCTGGCAAATTTAACTGATGTCACGTTACGTCCGCGCAGGGGAGTTACAGACCGTAATACAATACCACTTTTTGGTTAATCACTAACAATTGATTTGGCATTCCCGCCCAAATTAATCCTTGGGGACTGGGATTTTTGTCTGTATTATCAACCTTTTGGGCTGTAGCTGATGTGACTATGCGTCGTAAAACTATTAATCTCAGTAAGTTTGCACGCATTTAGTTAAGTATATCCAGCTTGATATTATTTTTGCATATTCATTTAATTGGTTAGACTATTTTAATCTTTAAATGTAAAGTCTCAGCCTAAATTTTACCATTTAATAAACTTCATCATGACTGTCAACATCTATCAATAAAATAACCATTTCTAATAACTCTTCATCTTCAGAGAAATTAAAGATAATTCTACAATCATAAGTAACAGAACAAGACCATAAACCCGCTAAATTTCCTCCTAACTTATGAGACTTCAAAGACGGTGTAAATGGATCATCAGCCAAAAGCCTTAATACATTAACAATTTGATTTTTTAATTGCGGGGTTTTCTTGGTAATCTTCCTAAAAGACCGATTAAATCCACTACTCCAGACAACTTCCATCATCATCTCCTAGTAAATCAGCGATTAAATCATCAACGCTTCCCCTCTTTGCTGTACCATCTTTAAAAGCTTGTTTAACTTCCTGAGCATTAGTTAAAATTTCAGCCCGCTTTTTCTCAATTCGTTGCTTTTGAAGAAACTCAAATAAATACTCTCTATCTTCTGTAGGTAAACTTTCAATAGAAGTAATAATTTCTTGTAACGTCATCATATAATCTCCTCTAAAACAACTCTCTGTTTCTATATTATCTCCCATTGAGCAAATTCCATTAGTAATTTACTTAGTATAAAACAGTAGCAATATATACTTGTTTTAAAGCTTTTAAGTACCAGCTACATCTACAGGTATTGCATAACTTTCAAGTGAATATTTACTTGAGATATACACAATTGTAAACAAATCTTCACAAAATGTTAAATCTTTATGTGATAACAAATTTAAATATATCAATTAACAAAATTCGCAAAATAACTTATTGAATTATTGATATATTGTGGGGTAAGCTACAAATTCCGTGATGTGCAGTTTCTTCTTTTCTTGCTCATCCCCTGACTAAACCTGTCTGAGAATGAAAATGCCTCGTGATCAATCTTTACCCGCTTTGGGTAAAGACATCAGGAAAAAAAGAGAGTTGCAGCAAACCAGCCTTAGGTCTGGAATGCGGCTTTCAGGCAAAAATCCGCAGACGGCTGAATCAAGCCAGTTGAGTAGGGTATGCAAACTCAAGATGAAAAGATTTTGTATTCTTGGGACGAAAAATAACTGGTAAACAATTTGTTGCAGTAGCAATTACCGCAACTTAATTCGTGCAGGAGTAATACTGCCACCATAGAAATTGATCGCCCCTAACTATAAGCAAAACTTATAATCTCATTAAGAATGAATTAAGAGTAGGAATGAGAAGAAGTGGCACATAACGTGATTTGATAGTAAAAAGAAAGACTTCTTGGAAGAAAAATATGTCTTACGCGCAAACTAAGACTCAGGCTAAGTCTGGGTATAAAGCTGGGGTTCAAGATTACAGACTAACTTATTACACACCTGATTACACTCCTAAAGATACAGATTTATTAGCAGCTTTCCGGATGACCCCCCAACCCGGAGTTCCTCCTGAAGAAGCTGGTGCGGCTGTAGCTGCTGAGTCTTCTACTGGTACATGGACAACAGTTTGGACAGACTTGCTCACCGACCTAGATCGCTACAAAGGTCGTTGTTACGACATCGAACCAGTTCCCGGTGAAGATAACCAATATATTTGTTATGTTGCTTATCCTTTGGACTTGTTTGAAGAAGGTTCTATCACCAACGTACTAACCTCCATCGTCGGTAACGTATTTGGTTTTAAAGCTTTACGGGCATTACGTTTGGAAGACATTCGTTTCCCTGTAGCTTACATCAAGACTTTCCAAGGACCTCCTCACGGTATCCAAGTAGAGCGCGACAAATTGAACAAATATGGTCGTCCTCTGTTGGGTTGTACAATCAAGCCCAAATTAGGTCTTTCCGCTAAGAACTACGGACGCGCAGTTTACGAATGTTTACGTGGTGGTTTGGACTTCACCAAAGACGACGAAAACATCAACTCTGCACCATTCCAAAGATGGCGCGATCGCTTCTTGTTTGTATCTGAAGCTATCAACAAAGCACAAGCAGAAACCGGCGAAATCAAGGGTCACTACCTGAACGTTACCGCTCCTACCTGCGAACAAATGATCCAACGGGCTGAGTACGCTAAAGAACTCAAACAGCCCATCATCATGCACGATTACCTGACCGCAGGTTTCACCGCTAACACCACACTATCTCGCTGGTGTCGTGATAACGGTATTCTGTTGCACATTCACCGGGCTATGCACGCTGTAATTGACCGTCAGAAGAACCACGGTATCCACTTCCGCGTATTGGCTAAAGCTCTCCGCTTGTCTGGTGGTGACCACATTCACACCGGTACAGTAGTTGGTAAGTTAGAAGGTGAACGGGGAATCACCATGGGCTTCGTTGACCTATTGCGTGAAAACTACATTGAGCAAGACAAGTCTCGTGGTATTTACTTTACCCAGGACTGGGCTTCTTTACCTGGTGTAATGGCAGTTGCTTCTGGTGGTATCCACGTATGGCATATGCCCGCGTTGGTAGAAATCTTTGGTGATGACTCCGTACTCCAATTCGGTGGTGGTACTCTCGGACATCCTTGGGGTAACGCTCCTGGTGCTACAGCTAACCGCGTAGCTCTAGAAGCAGTTGTTCAAGCTCGTAACGAAGGTCGCAACTTGGCTCGTGAAGGTAACGATATTATCCGCGAAGCTGCTAAGTGGTCTCCTGAGTTGGCTGTTGCTTGCGAACTGTGGAAAGAAATTAAGTTCGAGTTTGAAGCAATGGATACCGTCTGATAATTGAGGATTTGGGATTTTGGATTCATATACAATCCAAAATCTAAAAATCTAAAGGGCTGGGTCAAGCATGGATTTAAAGCAAATTGCGAAAGACACAGCTAAAACTCTCCAAAGCTACCTGACTTATCAGGCGCTAAGGACTGTATTGGCACAGCTAGGCGAAACAAATCCTCCTCTAGCACATTGGTTGCAAAACTTCTCCGCTGGCAAAATCCAAGACGGAGAAGCCTATATTGAGGAATTGTTTCTAGAAAAGTCAGATTTGGCTTTGCGGATTATGACTGTCAGGGAACACATAGCGGCGGAAGTGACAGAGTTTTTACCAGAAATGGTGATAACTGGCATTCACCAAGCCAATATGGAACAGCGTCGCCAGCATCTCGAACGCATTACGCAACTAAGTTTATCAAGTCCCAGCCTCGAAATTGAAAGACAGACAATATCTGATACTAATTTGGATAATTTATCCAATTAGTCAGTCAACCAAGTCATAAAAAATCTCCCCCACTTATCAAAAACTATGCAAACTTTACCTAAAGAGCGTCGTTACGAAACCCTTTCTTATCTTCCCCCTCTGTCTGACGCGCAAATTGCCAAGCAAGTTCAGTACATTATTTCACAAGGTTTCATTCCTGCAATTGAATTCAACGAAACTTCTGAACCTACAGAACTTTATTGGACAATGTGGAAGTTACCTTTGTTCGGAGCTAAAACTGCTCAAGAAGTATTGAACGAAGTTCAAAGTTGCCGTTCTCAGTATGGTAACTGCTACGTCCGTGTTGTTGGTTTTGACAACATTAAGCAGTGTCAAGTTATGAGCTTCCTTGTTCACAAACCCAGCAGATACTAAGAGCTAGTTATACTCAAAACGGCTGGATTGTTTGATTCTAAAGGTAGGGGTTTAGCAGTGCTAAACCCCTACACATCCGGTTTATTTGTCATTTGGCAAAAGTTTAAATCTCACCCGTGTTTAGTATAGCTAATAGTAATTTGATCAACTAAAAAGAGGGGTAGAGTTTTCTATCTCTCTTTTTTTTAATTTTTGATAGAGAATAGAATTATCGGTTGAGTCGCAAACACAAAGCTAAAGGTGGTAATTATGCAACAAATTACTCTTGATGAAGCTTACTATAATCGCGCAGTTGCTAATTATTTTTTGGGAAATTTTCATGAAGCATTAAAAGACTGTAATGAATCTTTGCAAATTAATTCTAACAATACCAAAACTTTAATAGCAAGGGGTATAGTTTACTCTGCTTTAGGAATAATAGAAGATGCTATTAATAATTACAATAGAGCATTAAAAATTAATCCAAATAGTTATCATGCTTACTTTAATCGGGCAGTAGCTTATTCCATGATAGGAGATGAAAATAAGGCTATATCTGATTATAGCAGAGCATTGCATATTAATCTTTATAAGGCTGATGCTTATTACAATAGAGGAAATTCTCGCTATGCTTTAGGAGATGAACATGGGGCAATAGCTGATTATAATATAGCAGTGGAAATTAATCCTGATAAAGCTGATGCTTACTATAATAGGGGCGAAATTCGTTATGAATTAGGAGATAAATTTAATGCAATTGAAGATTTTAAAAAAGCAGCAGAGATATATAAGCATAAAGGCCAAGAAATAGATTATCAAGATGCTATTGAAAAAATAAAATCATTTTATCAGTCTGAACGAAGAGAGGAAGATAGAGAAAATAAAAATGAAATTAACTTTCATCAAAATTACGTTAGTTATTCATTTGATGTTTTTGTTCAACATCAAGATATGTGGGAACAATTACTTAAAGATTTAAAATGTAGTTGGCAAATAGTAAGTAGAAAAAATAAGAAATTTATTAGAATTAGATTCTATGGAACTGATGAAAAATTTTTAATATTGAGTCAAAACTTAGCAGAATACAAAGAATATCATCTTAAAGATATCAAAAGTGATTTTGATACTCATATAAATAATGAAGCAATACAAACAGAAAGTTTGATAGATAATACTGCTCAAGAATTTGATAAGATTGGTGATAATAACTACCCTGTTCAATTCGAGAGAGATAACTGTGATAGTTGGCTGGATTGTGGTTATATGAATGACATCATAAACCCTTATGAAGTATACTAGATATACTTTAGATATAGAGTAGTGTTTATTTGATTTGGTCTCAGGTGATTATTATGCAACAAATTACTGTTAATGAAGCATCTCAACATTTATCTGATTTAATTGAAGCAGCACTTGGTGGTGATGAAATTATCATCATGAAAGATAATCAGCCTGTGGTGAAATTAATTCCTGTATTACCAGTTAAAATTCGTCCTAAATTTGGTAGTGCAAAGGGAATGATCAAAATGTCTGATGATTTTGATGAACCTTTGGAAGAGTTGAAGGAGTATATGGAATGAAGCAATTAATTGATACTCATACTCTGCTTTGGTTTACTATGGGTAATCCCAGAATCAGTGATAATTTGAGATTACAAATTGAAAATAACGACAATCTTCTGAGTATTGCCAGTGTTTGGGAAATGGCAATTAAACATAGTATAGGTAAACTTAATTTGGAGATGAGTTTTGATGATTTTGTCGAACAGCAAATAATTGGGAATGGTATTACATTAAAGAAAATCAACCAACAGCATATTTCAGTGATTGCTCAATTACCCTTACATCATCGTGATCCTTTTGACAGAATGTTAATTGCACAGGCTATGGTGGAAAATATGCCTATAATAAGTGCTGATACAATTTTCGATGCCTATCCCATACAGCGTTTGTGGTGAAAAATAACGCCCAATTTTGATAGTTCTTTTTTTAAAGCGCAGAGGGTACAGACAACTGTTATGATTTATGAGTATCGAAAATATACTCTAGATTAGCAGTCAATGAGCTACTGTATCAATCCCAACTGTCCACAACCGCAAAACACCAGACAGCCCTTATTTTGTCAATCATGTGGTTCTGAGTTACTTTTAGAAGGGTGCTATCGAGTCCTTCGTCCCTTGGGGGGTGGTGGTTTCGGTAAAACTTATGAAGTGGATGATTCTGGTACAAAGAAAGTCTTGAAGGTTTTGTTTAATACAGTTCCTAAAGCTATTGAATTGTTTCAACAAGAAGCGGAAGTTTTAAAACACCTGAAACACCCTGGTATTCCTAAAGTTGAGTCAGATGGTTACTTTATTTATTTTCCTAGAGATGCTAAAGAACCCCTGCATTGTTTGGTAATGGAAAAAATTGAGGGGATGAATTTAGAAGAATACATAACTCAACGCAATGATCAAGCTATTAGTGAACGTGCGGCTATACGGTGGTTAAAACAGATAGTTGAGATTTTAGATCAAGTCCATAAAAAAAATTATTTTCATCGGGATATTAAGCCACCTAATATTATGCTACGACCTAATGGGCAGTTAGTATTAATTGATTTTGGCACAGCGCGGGAAGTTACACAAACTTTGATGCAAAAAGTCGCAGGACAGCAAGTTACAGGGATTATTTCCGCAGGTTATACGCCACCTGAACAAATGAATGGTAAGGCTGTTCCGCAATCAGATTTTTTTGCTTTAGGGCGAACTTTTGTTTATTTATTAACTAGTAAATATCCTCAAGATTTTGCGGAAGATTCTCGCACAGGGACGTTAATTTGGCGAGATGATACTGCTGGTATTTCCCAAAAATTATTAGATTTGATTGATTATTTAATGTCTCCATTTCCTGGAAATAGACCGAAAGATACTCAAGAGATTTTATATAGATTAGCTGAATTTGAGACCTCTTCACCTAAATTTAAAGTTCCTAATTCCAATAGTCAATCTTCTAATTATGGTCCTTATGCTAAAACGGTAGTATCCACATCTGGAAAAGTTAGTCAAGTAGTAAGTTCTCCTAAATACGCATCACCTTGGATACGTTTTTTAGCGTACTTTATTGATTTAATAATATGTTGTATTTTTATGCCATTGTCTATAGCTTTCTTAGGAAGTATCATAATCATAGTAATGATACCAGATCGAAATTGTGGAACAAATGGTATCTGTAGTGATTTATGGTATAGTATATCCTTAGTTTTATCTGTAATCTTTACTTGGCTTCATTTTGCATTAGCTGAAAGTTCGGTTAAACAATCAACTTATGGACAAGGTATCTGCAAAATAGTTGTGACTGATATGAATGGCAAGAGAATTTCTTTGTGGCGTGCTACTTGGAGATTTATAGTTAAAATATTGTTGACTTTCTTGACTTTTGGTTTAGTTGATATAATATATATGCTATTTGATGAAAAAAATCGTTCTTTACACGATATCTTAGCTGGTACTTTGGTTATTAAAAAACCATCTGCATAATTACAAAGTATTCAATGGTGCGTTACGCTGTCGCTAACACTACTCAATAAACTACTGAATAATTAACTTCTCGTAAATCTCATAGCCCATTATATAATCATCCAAAACAAAGCCACTACCAAAATCTATTACCTGACTATCAATAATTTTAAACCCAAATCGAGAATAAGCTTTAATGCCTTTTTCATTCCTTTTATTGACATTGAGAATTATTTGTTTCAAGTTCATTGCTTGCGCTTTTTGGTAAACATAAAATAACATCTTTTGACCATAGCCAAAACCATGCAAAGATGGTGATAAATAACATTTATGTAATTTCAAATAACTAATATTATCTATGATTTTTGAACTGTATGATAAATAACCAACTAATTCAGAATTATGCAAAACTTGATCATAAAATATCCCTCTATTATAAATTTCATCCTCAATTACTCCTGTTCCATACATTTTAGTTAGCATATACTCGATTTGTTCAGTGCTGAGAATTGAAGAATAGTGGTTATACCAAATTTCTTGACTGACTTTTCTCAGTTCTTCTAAATCAGAATCTAATAACTTAGTAATGGTAATTGATGAATCATTCATGGTGAGAATTGTATTCTAATAAAAATTAAATGTCAGGATTGCCAAAATTAATTTACCATTTAATTGAGATAACATAGAACTCATATTTGATTTCTGTATCTGGTAAACAATACAAAAAAGCAATTATGGCAATGGATGATACATTTGACACCGCAAATCAATCCTTATCTATCCCCAAGGTCGATATTTTGACTATGTTCCGGCTAGGATTGTTTCAAATGGGGTTGAGTATGATGTCTATCTTGACTCTGGGGGTACTTAACCGAGTCATGATTCAAGAAATCGCAATTCCGGCAACTATAGGCAGCTTAGTATTAGCAATACCTTATTTTATCGCCCCCACAAGGATTTTATTTGGGCAAATGTCCGATGCTAAACCCTTATTAGGTTATCATCGCACGGCTTACGTCTGGATAGGAGCAGGAATATTTGCGATCGCCGCATTTTTTGCGGTACAAGTAATGTGGCAGTTAAATGCCGCTAATATTGGCGATACCTGGACATGGACTACCCAAACCATCGGTTGGACAGCGGTTCTCGGTTTAGTGTTCGCAATTTACGGTTTAGCAATTTGTGCTAGTGGTACAGCATTTGCAGCTTTATTAGTGGATATCTCCGAAGAAGACAACCGTTCTCAAGTTGTCGGTATTGTTTGGTCAATGTTAATGGTAGGGATTATAGTAGGGGCAATTATCAGTTCCAGCTTATTAAAACAATTAACCACAAACGCACCCATCGAACTTTTACAAGCAGCAATTAATCGTCTATTTGTGATTGTTCCTGGAATAGTTTTTTGTTTAGCAATTATTGCAACTGTAGGTGTAGAAAAAAAATATTCCCGTTTTTTTAACTGTGCTAATAAAGGAAATCGGGAAGATGGTATCACCTTAAAAGGTGCCTGGAAAATTTTAACAGCTAGTCCACAAACAGGCCTGTTTTTCACCTTTTTATTAGTGATGACTATTAGCTTGTTTATGCAAGATCCCATTTTAGAACCTTATGCGGGGCAAGTCTTTAAAATGCCCTTAGCAGAAAGTACCAAACTCAACGTTTTTTACGGGACAGGGATATTAATTTCCTATGGTATCACGGGTTTTTTCATTGTTCCCCGTTTAGGTAAAGCTCGAACTATCAAATTAGGTTGTATTTTAGTAGCATTTGCCGCTTTATTAATAGGTTTTTCGGGATTTTCTGCAAATCCATCTCTCCTAAAATCAACTTTAGTTTTATTTGGTTTAGCTACTGGTTTTGTGACCACCGCAGCAGTAACTTTAATGTTAGACTTAACAATTGCCGAAGCCGCAGGTACATTTATTGGTGCTTGGGGACTTGCTCAATCTTTATCTAGAGGCATTGCTACGGTAATTGGTGGTACAGTTTTAGATTTGGGACGTAAGTTTTTACCAGATAATTTAGTATTAGCTTATGGTTTGGTATTTGCCTTAGAAGCTTTAGGAATGTTACTATCAATTTGGTTTTTGAATCGTGTTAATGTCAAAGAATTTCAAACTAATACCAGACAAGTTCTAGCCTCTGTTCTCGAAAGTGACTTAGATAATTAACAACTAACAACTGTACGGGCGAAGCATTTGGAGAACTATTTTTGGCAATGACCAATAATTTATCTTCCAAATGCTTCGCCCCTACTAACAACTAACAACTGTACGGGCGAAGCATTTGGAGAACTATTTTTGGCAATGACCAATAATTTATCTTCCAAATGCTTCGCCCCTACTAACAACTGACAACTGTACGGGCGAAGCATTTGGAGAACTATTTTTGGCAATGACCGATAATTTATCTTCCAAATGCTTCGCCCCTACTAACAACT
>Ga0208858_1000009_pt1 | contig 66446 bp, 52 predicted proteins | sample LakMenEpi16Nov12_FD_150704 | JGI IMG/M metagenome (GOLD analysis project Ga0208858, IMG submission 150704) | Freshwater microbial communities from Lake Mendota, WI - 16NOV2012 deep hole epilimnion (SPAdes) | ecosystem: Environmental > Aquatic > Freshwater > Lake > Epilimnion/Euphotic zone ...
ACAACTGTACGGGCGAAGCATTTGGAGAACTATTTTTGGCAATGACCGATAATTTATCTTCCAAATGCTTCGCCCCTACTAACAACTGTACGGGCGAAGCATTTGGAGAACTATTTTTGGCAATGACTGATAATTTATCTTCCAAATGCTTCGCCCCTACTGACAACTAACTTAATTATTACTACCTAAAAGAAACAAACTAATTAATGTGCCACTATTCCAAAGACTGTGGAGAAGCATAGAAGAAAGTAAATTGCGCGATCGCGTGTAAACTATTCCTAAGACGATTCCTAATGCTGACAGCGGCAGTATTTCTGATAAACTTAGGTGAGCAGCCGCGAATAACAAGCTACTGATCAAAATTGCCCCCCAAACCGACGTATAACGAGTCAGAGATGGTAATAAAAAGCCGCGAAATAGGAACTCCTCAAAAAACGGTGCAGCTATGGCTGCGGTAAAGAAAAATATCCCCAATGCGGTATTATCCCGGCTTTCTAGTGCCATTTGTAAAAGTGGATTACTGCCACCTTGTCCTTGCCACAATTTTTGATTAATCAGTGATACTATCACCACAATCGGTAAAGCTGTACAATAGCCACCGAGTCCCCACAAAAACCAATTACTGAAGAAATTGAAGCGAAACCAGTTCTCAGGAAGGGGGAAAAAACGCCTAATGGAAAAATATAGAACTGAAAAGCAACCAAAAGCCACAAACATATAACTAACTAAAACCATAAAAGCCTCAATTCTGGCATTTCCTGTACCACGAGGAATAGGCAAAATAGATAATAATTCTGGTATAAATAATTGCCCCATCAAGAAAAATCCCAGGATAAAAACCTGAATAATTATTTCCCAATTCCAAGGAGTTGACCAAACCAAATCGCCATTTGTCGCTAATATGGATGCTTGACCTTTAAGCAAGCGTTGAAACAATAAGAAAATCAGCAGAATTAGCCCTATAAAAGCTGTTAAGGTGGGGATAGTAGCAATTATCGCTAATTTTAACAATGCTTGGGTTGCTGCTGCTTGTTGGGCAATTTTCAGAGATGATAAAGCTTCTTGACGTTGTTGAAGTTGATATAATTGATCTAAAGCCGTAAAACGAAACCAACTATTTAAATTTTGTTGAATTATTTGTTCAGCTTTGGGTAATAGACGGGGAGGTTTACTCCATATTCCGCTTAATACTTGAGCAGTTTCTTGATATTTGGGGTTGATATCTGAATATTGCTGTAATTGATTCCAAGTTTTAATAGCCTTATCTGCTTCCTGTTGCTGTGCTTGCAAAATTCCCAACCGCAAATCTACTTCCGCTAACAATTTTCCTTGTTGTTGGCTAGATTTCTGTAAACTTTTTTCCTCTGCGGAAACAGGAGTAACTGCTGAAGATTGTAGTGTTGCTAATTTTTTATTAGTTGTCTCTAAACTAGTTTGAATAGATTCACTTGCTTCCTGATATTGCTTTATCGCACTTTCTAAAGGATTTGCACCGAGAATAGATTCTTGAAGTGTTTGAATACTTTTGTCGCTGCTATCTTCTGGTTTCCATGCTTGGGCTTGTAAGACGATATTAGTCTGGTACAATTCTAGACGACTCTGGAACTGAGGTTTTTGCCAGCTATTCAATAAAGATAAGCCCGACAACATTATTGCTAACAAAGTTAGCCCAATTAACAGCAACCGTTTAATTGTCATCTATCCCCCTTAGACTTACGAGTACAGGAGCATCATCAGCCCCTTGGTAATTATAAGCTAGTCCCGCAGAGGGAAATTAAAATTTCAAAAAAGTAGCTTAGATCAGGTCTGTGTGGGTGTTAGTCATTGCTCTAAGTCGGTAATGTCCACAAAGTCTTCTAATGCTTCTCCCAGCCCGGATTTCTCACAAATAAACAGAAAATCGGGGTCAAAAACTGCTAAAATCTATATTGCACAAATATTCCAGCAGTTTAAGCATGGTTATAAACGTACCCGGACTACCATGGGTTCTGGCAAAACAGAAGCAATTCCTAATAGACATCTCCAGAAAAGAATGTAGAGACGTTCCATGGAACGTCTCTACAAGGGTTGTAAGTCACGCATATTTAATTTTCACCAGATGTCTAATGAATAAATTCCTGGTCTCACACAGAGACGCTCCAGGCCCGGAGAGAAATACAAGAGAATGTGATCTAAAATGGAATGGATTTTAACAGGAACGAAAAAACCCCCTGATTGGTTTATTGAATTAGTGAAAAGTTACCCAACAGGTGGTGATTTTGCGGCTCAATTATTTTGGCAACGGGGAATTCAAGATCAGGAAAAATTAGCGGCTTTTATTAATTATCAAAGTTATCAACCTGCCAGTTCTTTTGAATTTGGACAGGAAATGAATTTGGCTGTAGAAAGGTTAATTACTGCGGGGAAAACGGGAGCAAAAATTGTTATTTGGGGAGATTTTGATGCAGATGGAATTACTTCTACTGCGGTATTATGGGATGGTTTGGGTGAATTTTTTCAGCAACATCGTCAATTAAGTTATTATATTCCCAATCGTTTAACTGAATCTCATGGTTTAAATAAACCAGGAATTGATATTTTAGCTGCACAAGGTTGTCAGTTAATTGTTACTTGTGATACGGGCAGTACAAATATTGCCGAAATCATTTATGCCCAAAGTTTAGGGATAGATGTGATTGTGACTGACCATCATACATTACCCTCAGAACGTCCTCCCGTAGTCGCAATTATCAATCCTCGTTATTTAGCTAAAGAACATCCTTTATATCATCTTTCAGGTGTGGCTGTTGCTTATAAATTGGTGGAAGCTTTATATATAAGTTTGCCAGATATTCCTGCACATCCTTTAACTGATTTACTAGATTTAGTTGCAGTGGGATTAATTGCCGATTTGGTCCAATTAAGTGGTGATTGTCGGTATTTGGCACAATTGGGAATTCAACAATTACACACGGATTATCAAAAACTACCAACAGCCAGAAGAAGGCCAGGTGTGGGTAAGTTATTAGAATTATGCCAGAAAAGTGGCGATCGCCCTACAGATATTTCTTTTGGTTTGGGACCGCGAATTAATGCGGTTAGTCGCATTCATGGTGACGCTAATTTTTGTGTAGAATTATTGACGAGTAGAGATATGCAGCGTTGTCAACAACTTGCAGAAGAAACAGAATTAGCTAATTCCCGTCGTAAGTCTTTACAAAAAGATGTCCAAGCCCAAGTTACGAAAAAACTCAATCAATTAGACTTATCCACTACCAGCGTCATTGTTTTAGAAGATCCTCAATGGGCAGGTGGTGTTTTGGGTTTGGTTGCTGGTCAAATTGCCCAAGAAACGGGACGACCGACAATTTTATTAAGTACAGAAGCAAAGGAGAATAAGACAGATTCTAGCCCATCCTTTGCGCGAGGTTCGGCACGTTCAATTAATTCTGTTGATTTATATCAATTAGTTCAAGAACAAGCTCATTTATTACATCGTTTTGGTGGACATCCTTTTGCAGCGGGTTTGAGTTTATTAGTAGAAAATATCCCCTTATTTACAGCCGCAATTAACCAGAAATTACGCCAATCTTTAGGAGGAATTAATCTTACTCCCACAGTCCAAGCTGATTTGGTGGTGACGGTTGCAGATTTGGGTAAAGATTTATTTTTAGAATTGAAACTTTTAGAACCCTGTGGTATGGGAAATCCTATTCCCAAGCTACTAATTAAAAATTGTTGGTTTGAAAATTCTTGGCATAGAAATGAACAAGATTTAAAAGGAAATAAAATCCAATATATCAAAACTGATTTTAATATTCGAGATGATTCTACTAATAATCCCTTTCCAGGAATTTGGTGGGGACATTATAAGGAAGAATTGCCTATAGGTAAATGTGATTGTATTGCCGAAATTGATTTTAATAGCTTTAAAAAACGCTATGAAATTAGATTAGTTGCAGTACGTTCCCATACGGGAACTGAACTGAAAACTCAGAATTCGGCAATGATTTTAGATTGGAGAAATCAGGAAGATTTAGGAGAATTAAAATCAGAAAAATCATTATTAATCATGAAAGATTGTCCTACTAATTGGGATAATCTCCGGTTATGGTGGAAACAATCGCTAAATCAACAAAAACAATTAGTGATTGCTTGGAGAAAACCCCAAAATCAGACTCCTAGAGATGTTTTAGTAACTCTGGTAGGTATTGCTAAATATCTTGGTCGCACAAACCAGCTAGTTACCCGTGTGCAGATTTTAGAGAAGTTGGGTATTAGTGACCAAAGCCTATATTTAGGATTTCAAGCTTTAAAATATTTAGGCTTTATCGTCCAACGTCAAAATCATCACTTACAAATAAGTTGGGATTTTAAATATTATCAAAAACCTGCTGATTATGCTATTAGTCAATTTTTAGCCGCAGTCAGAGAAGAACAATTTCAAAGAGATTATTTTTCTCATGTTCCTCTATCTATTATTGTTGCCATGATTGGTAAATAATCTCATTTCGTAGGTTGGGTTGACGTAAGGAAACCCAACATTTGAACATCAAAAATAATGGAAAATCCAACATTTGAACATTAGAAATAATGGAAAACCCAACATTTAAACATCAGAAATAATGGAAAATCCAACATTTGAACATCAGAAATAATGGAAAACCCAACATTTAAACATCAGAAATAATGGAAAATCCAACATTTGAACATCAGAAATAATTGGTTTTGTTGGGTTTCGCAAAGCCATTGCTCCGCAACGCTAACGCGAACAACCCAACCTACCTTTTAACTCTCTTTTTATTCCTGGAAAAACTTCTTATCAATAGCTTTGGTATGTTCTCTATTGACAGAAGTTGCTGTTATATGATAACTAGCTAGATCATCTACAAAGGGAATCGTTAGCTTAAATGTACCATCAGGATTTACTTTGACTTTTTGACCATCAATAGTGACATTTGCACCTTCTTCTGTTGCACCATGAAGAACTAATTCTGCATCAACGACAACCCAGAAATCCGTACTCGGACGACTGAAAATACGGACTGTACCAGAACGCGCTAAACACAACCACTGATTATCATTATTCACATAACCAATTTCTGTCATGTAGTCCCGTTCACCCCTAGGAATAGGCACATAACGACTAGATGTTGCGGTTTCACATTCGTATTGTGCATCAAATTGAGGACGTTGATAGCTTAGATCAAGGTTTGTAACATCATAGACCCGAATTGCTAAAATGGTAAGTCCTTGATTCTGTAATGTTTGTTGATGATTATCGGAAATATACCAAGACAGGTAAGCCCATTTGGGAGTGCGAGGTGTGAAGATAATTCTGGTATTTCCAGTCACAGTCATGGGATTAATATTAGTCCAAGCTTCTATCTCTGCATCTAACTCGATAGCTATGTCTTCATTTGTGGCTGTGGGATGCAATAGAGTAGGATATATATCTTCTTCTATTTCCAGTTGTGTGAGTGCAATTGGACTGTTAATAGCGTTTAAAACCTCTCCTAACTCTGATGGTAAATCTTGATTTTGCGGTGGTTGGTTGACTGGTTTAGGGGTTGTATTCAGGAGTTCTGATAGGCTGCTATCTGGCTTAACTGGTGTCGAAGTGATACCAAGTAATTCTGATAGGGATGTAATATTTTGATTAGATTTAGTTACAGGTAGTTCTGGTGCTTCTAAGAGAAAATTGCTGACTTCATCTGTGGAGATATCTGCATCATTTGGTTGGTGGTGAATATTCGGGATTTGGGGAAAGTGATTATTAACAACAATTACCGGGTCTTCCGTATCCCAAACTACTTCATCATAATCTATATTGAGATCAATTTCAGAAATTTTGTTTATTTGATTGTGAGGGGAACTTGTCTGCGGTATATCTATGACAGCTATATTGCCAATTGCTGTTATTTCCTGGGAGTTTTCTTGTTTGTAGTGATTTGCACCATTACCATTACCATTGCCATTGTTAGCGAGAATTGATGCGAATGCTTCTGAATCTGACAGAGTAAAAACTGTTTCTGGAAGGGAATCGGTTTCCGGATTTGAGGATAGCTGCGCGTCTTCAAGTGATAGCGAAGCACCGCTGGAAGCAACTCGATTTTTTCTTTTCAACCACAATGGTAAAAAAATACTTAATCCCGCAATAAAAAATAAAGGTAGTAGTAGGAAAAACTTCATATTCTTGGTAATCATTGAAGGATTATCAAGAGGATTTATCAACCGTGTTTCCCCTTTATTTTTTATAGATGGGGGTGTAACTAATGTTTCGGGAATCGTTGTTAAAGATGGAGTTTGAGAAACTTCAGGAGTGGCTGTGGTAGCCATAGGTCTAGAAATAGTTTGTAATGTTCTGGCTGCAATACCAATTGCTTCTGTTTCTCTAGCAGCTTTTATTGACTCTTCTCCTGGTTTAGCTAAAATAAAGCCTAGAAAATCTCTAATTTTAGGACTGGGATTTTCTTTATAAACGTAAACAAAAGACTGAGAAAAGGGATATTTAGAATCATTTGGTAAGTAGTTTTGTACTTTTAATACTCGCACATCTGGCAGATTGGAAATTTGATTTGCTAAAACATAGCTAATGCCATCATTACCTAATTCTCTAATGATGTCAGTTGTGTTATCTTCCAACATTTGCACAGCATTAGCACCTGTTAGTAATTGTCCAGACTTAAATGCTGAATATTCACTAAAAGAACTGCGAGTATCACTATTTAAGGGACGATCTATAAATCTAATCTTACCTTTACCTTTTCCTATTTCTGACCAATCTGCAATTTCTCCTCGAAAAATCTTGGCAAATTGCTCAGTAGTTAAACTGTCAGAAAAGAGATTATTCATACCAACAATGATGGCAATTTTTTCTCGACGCACCAACACCTGTTTTAACCCTTGTGCTTTTTCTTCTGGGGTGAGTCTACGACCAAGGGATGCTAGGTCAACTTTACCATCTAAAACCGATTTTATAGCATATTCATTCCCATTTACGTCAATTTCTACCTGAGTTCCTGAAAACTGTTTTTCAAAGTTTTCTTTGAGGCTTTGGTTGACAATGATAGAGTTAAGAGAACCGTCAATTTTAATGACAGTACCATTTTCTACTTTTTTCGGTAAAGCAAAAGCCGGAGTATTACTCTCAGATTCCGCGCGGACGGGTAGGGAAATCAAGAGATTTGCTCCCACTGGACTGGTAGTTATAGCCATTAATAAGGCCAGTTTGATAATTACACGATCTTTTTTTTGTTGTTGCCACATATATCCCTGATTTAGCTAATATAAATGAACTACTCGCCAACGCCAATACTCAAAATATCGTTTTGATTGAGAAGATGGGTTAATTATACAGCGTTAGTTATTTTTATCTGTAATAACACAAGTGATAAAAATAAAAAAGGCGGAGTCGGGAGTCGGAAGCACAAAGAAGGAATCAGGAGGTGTCAACTGAAGCTAGAAATGGCTTATCTATTGGCTTCTACCCCAACCACTAAATAAACTTACGGTCTTGTCGCTAAATTGCGTTTCAATGCACTCTGATTAATTAAAAACCAAAATTCAATTTCACACACAAGCAATACAAAAATTACAAAATTTTGCTAATCAAGATATAGAAATGTGGATTAGTCGGAAAACTTTGCGGGAATATTTATCAGCTATACCTTTAGAAAATTAAGATGAGATTGATTATAGGTGATTGTGAGCGATCGCAAAGCACTCCGCAGGAATCGCAAAATAGAAAAACATCTGTGTTGGGTTTCTTTCGTCAACCTACAACTACTACTCCAGATCATCCACACTTACCTCACAATCTACCAATAACTCATCCAAACTATCTGGAAACGCGCCTCTTGTTACCATTTTAGTAAACACCTGATAACAGTCATCCTTCGCATCTTCTTTACGCGGAAACCCCAACCACAAAATCACAATTGCTTTTAATTGGGGGGTATCAAACACGCGAAAAAATAGCCGATACCGTTCTGGTAAACCCATTTTTTTGACTCGACTATAGCGTTTTAATGCACCTGTTAAAGCAAAATGACTAGCAAAAGGATCGGAAGGAATTTTAGTTTCAATTGCTATCGTAATTGCTGCAAAAAGTTTCACCGTTGCATGAGTTTTAAACTCAGCTTCTGGTAATTGTTCGCGCAAGTTAGCAACGCGGTTCAATAATACTTGATATTGAGTACCAAATAGTTGAGGATGAAAATAAATTTCCCAGTCATTACTAACAAATTTACTCATCGTCTAATTGCACACCTTCAATTAGTTTATGAGCAGCTTGAGACATTTCTATTGTATAAGGTTGTAGTGTATTATTTTTTAATGCTTCTGTAGTAGCAAAATCAAGAAACAGCCGCATTAATAGCGAGTCTTCTGCATCTTTATCATCATGCAATTGAGGAACAATTCGCACAATTGCTGTATCTGGGGATAAAACCTCAATCCAACCATCTGCATTAGCAAATTGAGGATGTTCACGATAAAAATCAGCAGGAAGTCGAAACCCTGCACTGTTACCAATTTTGGTGCTACGAATATTGTATGAGTTATTCATTTGTTGTGTATGTACATGATGTAGTTACATTATAACAATGATCAATAGGGATTTATCAGTAGTTATTGACTTTGTGTACAAAAAAAGGTACATCGCACATCATCTAATTTTAAGAGTGTGATATTATATATCCTAATGAAACCATTGTATTCAAGCTGGAGAGCCAGATGGCAAAAGCCAAAAATATACCACCAGAACCAGAAATTACTTATGAGCAAAGAGAAGCCGCAGAAATGGAAATTCGGGAAAAACAGAAAGTAGTTGACTATGACACCAGACAATATCCAGTGGAAGTGCTTATTAAGAAATATGCAGAAGGATTAGAGGATGATACCAACGAGTTATATATACCAGACTATCAACGACAGATGATTTGGGAAGAAGCTCGACAGTCAAAGTTTATTGAATCTATTATCCTGGGTTTGCCAAGTCCATATATTTTTGTTGCTGATTTGCGACCGAAAGATGATTATATTGATGATTTAGCTCGGCTAGAAATTGTTGATGGTGCTCAACGTATTCGTACTTTACACAGATTTATTAATAATGAACTGAGACTGTCTGGATTAGAAAAATTAAGGCAGCTTAATAATTTCAAATTCAAAGACTTGCACCCTGCAAGACAAAGACAGTTCAATCGAGCTACTCTTCGCATAATTGTTTTGACCGATAAAGCTGATGAAGAAACACGAAGAGATCTATTTGAACGCATAAACACAGGTGGTGTACCACGGAACGACATGGAGATACGTAGAGGAATATCTCCTGGTCCATTTGTTGATATTCTTGAAGAATTGGCTAAATATCCTAAATTTAATCAACTCTGTCCATTATCAGATGCTGTTAAACTTAAACAAGAACGAGAGGAATTTATATTACGTTTTTTTGCATATCTAAATAATTATCATAATTTTGGTCAACGAGTTGATCTGTTTCTGGATGAATATCTAAAAAAACATAATAACAATGAAATAGACAAAGAGGAAATGAAAAATGAATTTTATAGAATGTTAGATTTTGTTGAAAAATATCTACCAAATGGATTTAGCAAGGGGACAGGTCATGTCAGAACACCAAGAATTAGATTTGAAACTATTTCTGTAGGTGTTGCACTTGCTTTGAGAGAGAACAGTGATTTAGTACCAAAATCAATGAAATGGTTAGATTCACAAGAGTTTAAAATACATACTACCTCGGACTCAAGTAATTCCAAACCTAAAGTAATTGCTCGTATTGAATATGTTCGTGATCAACTTTTGAAATAATTAACTATGCAATCAGTGCTTTTAGACTTCAATACCCGTGTTGAAGAGGTGAATAAATACTTCCATTTTCTGAAAGAATTAACTGCGGAAAATACTAAATTAACAGTATTGGAAGAGAATGGAAATCAGACAATTAAGCCTATTGATCCTAAACTGGTAATAACTCTCAAAGCTAATGGTTTTTTACTTCTCTATAATTTAGTAGAATCAACTATGCGTAATGCTATAGAGGCTATTTTTGAGGAGCTAAAGAGCAGGAGAGTTTCTTTTGATTCTCTTAGAATCGAAGTCAAGAAGATAGTGCTTTATAATTTTAAGAATCGATCTCCTGAGAATGTTCATTCTAGAATAACGGATATTTCTACTGATATTATTAAAGCGGGGTTTAATAGGAGAAAATTATTTTCAGGTAATGTTAATAGAGAGCAAATTACAAAAACAGCAAGGGAATATGGATTTTCTTACGATACTGACCATGCTAAAACAAAGCATGGTGAAAATTTAGATGCTGTTATGGAAAATAGGAATGATTTAGCTCATGGAAATAAATCATTTGCTGACGTTGGTAAAGAGGTAACAATTGAAGATATTTTACAGATTAAAGACGAAGTAGTAGAGTATCTTAGACAGATATTGATAAACATTGAAAATTATTTAGAGAACCAAGAGTATTTACATTCAGACAATAGATAAATTTGACAAAACGGACAAAATCTTGTAAAAGTTTCCATTATTACAAATTTTGATATCTAAAACTAGGGTAATAAGACACTATTTTAAAACAACCCACTGCCGTTTTAAAGTTTCCCCAAGAGTCAGAACTGGCGTACAATACTGGAATTGACTAATATTCAGCCACGCCAAGTTAAAAACAGTATCTTATGCCAGCATTTTTATTAGAGGTCGGTACAGAAGAATTACCCGCAGGTTTTTTGAGTGATGCTATTGTACAATGGCGATCGCACATTCCCCACAGCCTAGAAACCCACAATCTCCCCAACACTGTGGTTGAAGTCTATGGAACACCGCGACGGTTAGCAGTTCTCATTACCGGTTTACCCTCCCAACAAGCAGACAGGGAAGAGGAAATCAAAGGGCCACCCGCACAAGCAGCTTTTAAAGATGGACAACCCACTAAAGCCGCCATTGGTTTTGCGACTAAGCAAGGTGTAGATATTTCCGCTTTAGAAATTCGTCCCACAGACAAAGGGGATTTTGTCTTTGTTAACAAACAAATTCCCGGTCGTCCCATAGCCGATATTTTAACCGAACTTGTCCCCCAATGGGTCTGGAACTTAGAAGGCAAGCGGTTAATGCGGTGGGGACATGGTGACGGACGATTTTCCCGGCCAATTCGCACTTTAGTCACATTATTAGATGGGGAAATTTTACCATTACAATTGGAAAATGGGGCAAAAATTGTCAAGAGTAATCGCATTTCTCGCGCCCATAGAGTCTTACACCCCGAACCCGTCAGTATTTCCCACGCTACAGAATATGTAAAAATATTGGCTTCCGGTTATGTAAATGTCCCCCCAGAAAACCGAGCCGAAATTATCACAAATCAAGTGAAAGCCGCCGCCGAAAAATTAGGCGGATATACCCCAATTTACCCCGACTTACTAGCAGAAGTTGTCAATTTAGTGGAATATCCCACCGCAGTTATTGGACAATTTGAAGAAGAATTTCTCAAGTTACCAAAAGAAGTAATTACCGAAGTCATGGTAAGTCATCAGCGTTATTTTCCCGTCTTCAAAAATGCTGATTGCCAGGAATTATTACCCAATTTTATCACCATTAGTAACGGAGATCCAGCCAAAGCTGATATTATCGCTGTCGGTAATGCCAGAGTCATTCGAGCGCGGTTAGCAGACGGCAGATTTTTCTATGAAGCTGATTTAGCCAAACCCTTAGAAAGCTACTTACCCCAATTAGAAAAAGTTACATTCCAAGAAGATTTAGGTTCAGTTCGTGCCAAAGTCGAAAGGATAGTTAAAAATGCCGAAAAAATCGCTATTCAATTACAATTAAATCCAGACCAAACCCAGAATATCCAAAGAGGTGCATTACTCTGTAAAGCCGATTTAGTTACACAAATGGTCTATGAGTTTCCTGAATTACAGGGAATTATGGGGCAAAAATACGCTTTAGCAAATGGTGAAAATCCAGAAGTTGCAAAAGCGATTTTTGAGCATTATTTACCCAGAAATGCTGATGATATTTTCCCCCAAACTCTCACAGGTCAAATTGTCGGTTTAGCTGATAGATTAGATACATTAGTGAGTATCTTTGGTTTAGGTTTAATTCCCTCCGGTTCATCAGATCCTTTTGCATTGCGTCGCGCGGCAAATGCGATTGTTAATATTACCTGGTTGGCGAATTTACAAATTAATTTATCAACCCTTTTAGAACAAATCGCCACAGATTTCGCTACAACTTTTAATAAAGATGCCAAATCCTTAATTAAAACCTTGCAAGAATTTTTCCTGCAACGGATTCGCACCTTATTACAAGATGAAAAACAAATAGATTACGATTTGGTAAATGCGGTTTTGGGAGAAAATGATCCTGAATATACAGAACGTGCATTAACAGATTTATTAGATGTGCGCGATCGCTCTCTCTATTTACAAAAAATCCGCAAAGATGGTACATTAGATAAAATCTACGAAACTGTCAACCGTTCCACCCGTCTCGCAGCCCAGGGAAATCTAGACTTCCAAACCCTAGAACCACAAACTTTAATTAAACCCGAACTGTTCCAGAAAAAATCCGAATCTGCATTTTATAACGCTTTGCTGGAACTAGTTCCCCAAACCCAAGCAGCACAACAAAACCGGGATTATCAACTGTTAGTAACCGCACTAGCAAAAATCGCTCCTACCGTGGGTACATTTTTTGATGGTGAAGACAGCGTTTTAGTCATGGACGCAAATTCCGATATTAAGCAAAATCGCCTAAATTTGCTGGGATTATTGCGAAATAACGCCCGTGTACTGGCTGACTTTGGCGCGATAGTCAAAAATTTGTAGCCTAAAGCAACAAAAAGTTGTGTAATTTCTGCCAATTAACACTACAATAGGGGAGCTTAACCAGGGATGCTACATAGTCTATGCCAGAAGCGTTAATTATTGGATTCGGAAAATCCGGTGTTGCTGCGGCAAGATTGTTGAAACAGGAAGGCTGGGAGGTAGAACTTTGCGATAGTAGCACCTCCCCAACCCTCCTTGAACAACAACAACAACTCGCCAGCGAACACATTACCGTCAAATTAGGAAACACACCAGAATTCACCGATTCTGATATATCCAAGTTAATAATTGTCAGTCCCGGAGTTCCTTGGGATATTCCTATTCTAGCCAAAGCGGGAGAATTGGGCATAGAAACTATTGGCGAAATGGAACTAGCTTGGCGATTTATGCAGGATATCCCCTGGGTAGCAATCACTGGTACAAATGGTAAAACCACCACCACCGCTTTAACAGCCGCTATTTTCCAAACAGCAGGATTAAACGCTCCCGCCTGTGGTAACATTGGTTATGCTGCTTGTGAAGTGGCAATCCAAAATCCAAAATCCAAAATCCAAAATCGCCTTGATTGGATAATTGGTGAACTTAGTAGTTATCAAATTGAATCTTCTGTAACTTTAGCGCCTCGTATTGGGATTTGGACAACCTTCACCCCAGATCATTTAGCTCGTCACAAAACATTAGAAAATTACTATAATATCAAAGCCAAATTATTACATAATTCCCAAATTCAAATATTTAATGGTGATGATGCTTATTTGAGCAAATTAGGATTAAATCATTGGCCAAACGCCTATTGGACAAGTGTTAAAGGTCAAGAATTCTTAATTGGTGAAAAAGGCTTTTATATAGAAAATGGCTGGGTAATCGAAAAAATTACCGCCACACCCCAACCCATTGTTGAAGTATCTGCATTACGCATGGTAGGGGAACATAACCAGCAAAATCTCCTCATGTCCGTAGCTGCTGCCAGATTAGCAGGTATAGATATTACCGCCATTTCTCAAGCTGTCCGTGAATTCCCTGGCGTTCCCCACCGCTTAGAACATATCTGCAATTGGCAAGGAATTGATTTTATCAACGATAGCAAAGCCACCAATTACGACGCAGCCGAAGTCGGTTTAGCATCTGTGCAAAGCCCCGCCATTTTAATCGCTGGTGGAGAAGCCAAAGCTGGAGATGATACCGCCTGGTTAGCCCAAATTCAAGCTAAAGCCGCCGCCGTCTTACTCATTGGGAATGCAGCGCCAGCATTTTCTAAACGGCTGCAAGAGGTGGGATATAGCAATTATCACATAGTTGAAACAATGGAAAACGCCGTATCCATGTCTGCGGAATTAGCTAAAAAACATCAAGCCTCAGTAGTGTTATTATCCCCAGCTTGCGCTAGTTTTGATCAATATCCCAACTTTGAAATGCGCGGTGAAGACTTTCGGCAATTGTGTCAAAAATATCTAGTACCGTAGGTTGGGTTGACGCAAGGAAACCCAACATTTGGCTTTGGTGAATGAAAATATGGATTTATTTCACGCAGAGACGCAGAGGTGCAGAGAGCAGGAGTAGAATTGTAGCATCCTAGGTTGGGTTGACGCGAGGAAACCCAACATCAATCAAATTTAAACCACGTTTTAATTTTGTTCGACTACCTACTTTACTCATTTTATGTGCGAAAATTGTCAAAGCAGGTGTGAGGATGTAACATGACAAACGAAAATTGGCAAAACGAAGACCTATGGATTGTCACCGCAAGCAGTCCTGATAATGGTTTACAATCAGGTGCAAAAGGTGGTTTTCCCAGCAACAGTCCTACAGTTAAGGATGAAGAAACGAAAGACAGTCGCATAAACGCGGGAATGTTAGCGAAGCAAATGTCGCATTTTGTGGGAGTGATTAGTGGTGTGTTTACTGATGTCCAAAAGCAAATAGCCACCCAAGGAGAACTCCAGCTTGATGAAATTACCCTGACTGTAGAAATTGGTAGTGAAGGGGAAATTAAATGGCTTGGTACAGGTGTAAAAGCTGCTGGTAAAGGCGCAATTGAGCTAAAATTTAAGCGTTCATCCCCCCAAACTCCCGTAAATTGATCAGAATATGGCTGAAAATTGCGCTATTGTCATTGGCATCAATGGATATTATAACGGCATTTCGCCCCTTAATTACGCAAAAACTGATGCAGAAAAGGTGCGGGATTATTTTCAGCATCATTTGTCTGTAAAACCAGCTTATCTCAGGTTTTTCTGTGATGATTCCCCACGAGAAACCCAACCAACTTACACCACGCTATTGTCATTTTTAGACGAAACTTTTCAAACCCCTTTCTTAAATCCTGGGGATACCCTCTGGTTTTATTTTAGCGGTCATGGGATGTCCTTTGAGGGACAAGATTATTTATTACCCATAGATGGAAATCCCAGACTTATTACTAATTCTGCTATCCGTATTACCCACATCACAGAACGTTTACGGCGCAGTGGTGCAGATAATATAGTTTTATTTATTGATGCTTGTCGCAGCACTGGTCAAAAAAGTGGTGGTTTAGGAATTGGTGAAGAAAAACAGCAAGGTGTAATTACCTTCTATTCCTGTAGTCCCAGTCAGGTTTCCTACGAAATTGAGGACATTCAACAGGGTGCTTTTACTCATGTATTACTCAATGGGTTGAAAATTCAAGGTGAAAGCAACTGCGCGACGGTTGAACGGCTGTATAACTATTTGCGCTATCAAGTTCCCCAATTGACCCAAAAGCATAAAAATTATCCTCAGACTCCCTATGCTGCCATAGAACCTGCTACAAAATTGCATTATATTTTATTGCCTAAATCTGCCACTGACAGGGATATTAGCACCCTGAGAGAAGATGCTATGCAAGCAGAAATTGAAGGAAATTTTGATTTAGCTTTTCAGTTATGGGTGCGTGTGAACGTGGCCGCAGGTGGACAGGATATGAAAGCCATTGTAGCCTTTGGGAGATTGTCAAATAAGCAGAACCTAACCCCCCAACCCCCTTCCCTACCAGGGAAGGGGGAGAATTCAAAGCCTCTCTCCTCCCAGGAGAGAGGTTTGGAGAGAGGTTCTTCAGAAGCACAGGGACAGAAAATAGCAGCAGCAAAACGCCAGGAGTTGACTGTAAATTTAGGTCAAGGTTTAACCCTGGAACTGGTGCGTGTGCCAGCAGGGAAGTTTATGATGGGAATGCCCCCAGAAGAACGCCAAATAGCCCTAGAAAATGCCCTGAAATATGGCAATAAACGTGAAGATGTTGAAACATGGTTAGACTGGTCTACCCCCCAGCATGAGGTGTATTTGCAAGAGTTTTTAATGGGCAAATATGCTGTTACCAATGCCCAATGGTACGCTGTCATGAAAACTAAGCCATGTGAGCAATATGATTCCGAGTTTCAAGGCGATAAGCAGCCTGTAGTTGGCGTTTCCTGGCACGAAGCCCAGGCTTTTTGTGAAAAGCTATTTGAACAAACAAAGCGGGCTGTCAGATTGCCCACAGAGGCAGAATGGGAATATGCTTGTCGGGCTGGAACAACTACAGCCTTTGCTTTTGGTAAGACTATTACAACTGATCAAGTTAACTATAACGGCAATTATCCTTATGGTGATACCCCCAAGGGCAAATATCGACAATGTACCGTAAATGTGGATAGTTTCACCCCTAACCCCTGGGGTTTATATCAAATGCACGGGAATGTCTGGGAATGGTGTTTGGATGAATTTCACGACAGTTATAGCGAAAAGCCAGCGCGTTTAAAAAGTAATGGCAATGAACCTTGGGGAGAATTAAAGGTAGTTAAAGAAGATAACCGTGCTTATATATGTCGGGGCGGTTCTTGGTACCTCTATGCTGTCAATTGCCGTTCGGCGAGTCGTCGCAGGTACGGCGCGCGTAATCGAGACATTTTTCTCGGTTTTCGTGTTGTGTTCGGGTCTTCCTCGCCAGGACTTTCTTAGCCCTTTACCCTCTTGCGCTTTTGCGCTCTTCTCTTTATTTCTTTACCCTTGCGAGCGCCAGCGAGCGAATTTTTTTTATTATATACATCTTCAAAAATGTAGAGACGTTCCATGGAACGTCTCTACAAAGGGTTTAATATCATCAAAAATCATTTGTTAAAGACTTGTAAACAATATCGCCGATTAATATTCGGATGTTGTAAATTGAGGGTGGCTATCCTTGCTTATACTTCTTAGTATGTATGGCACATAGCTTGGGGTTGAGTTATTAAACGGGGCGGTTCTTGGTACAACAATGCTATCAATTGCCGTTCGGCGAATCGTAACAGGAACAACGCGCGTAATCAAGACAATAATCTCGGTTTTCGTGTTGTGTTCGGGTCTTCCTCGCCAGCACTCTCTACAGTCAGAGTTGATAGGAGGGATTCTATCAAGCGTACACCAGAGAGTCCAAACTCAAACCCAGTGATGTAGGTGACTATATCCAAATATAAAACCGAGCCAGTTAGCTTGGTAGGGAAACCGAAGACTTGACTGGCTCAATCCAAAAACATTTTCCTAGTACCATAGTACCGTAGGTTGGGTTAAGCAAAGCGCAACCCAATATCAATCAAATTGATGTATGTTAAGGTTGACAACACTTAAATCTTGCAAATCCTGATTCAGACAGTTAAAGATTTTTAAGATATTAATTTTTAATCTTAAAAATGAAAATTTATATACTTAAAATGAACAAATTATCAATAAATTAGGACTTACGCACTGTACAAATTAACTATCATGTGTATGAACGATATTTGGTCGTTTCAGGCTTTGCGGATGAAGTCTAGATAAATAGCGATCGCTAAAAAATCATCGAAAAATCGGGTTTAAATCCCTGAAAGTCATACCCCCTATTTGGTATTTCCTGTCAATGCGTAAGTCCTATAAATAATCCTGTTAATCCTTAAATCCTGTTAATCCTGATATGGCTAACGCCACGCTTCGCTATCAGACAATAGTAAATGTTGGGTTTCCTTGTGTCAACCCAACCTACTTTACTACTTTACTAACGCTGTGATCGCTTTCATTTATAAGATTTGCAAATTTCTCTCTTGAGAAGGATTATTAACATATTAATAATCTGTAGGATGGATTATATATTTTACCCTGAGTGAAGTTGGGCTTGGTTTACCCTCCAAGCCTTCTTATTTTTTTGCTTGTCCTTCAATCTATTATTTATTGGCTGTCATACCTGGACCTTGTGCTTCTTGTATCATCTCAGGAGAAAGTTCTCGCACTGTCCGAAATGGGAATAGACGAGTTGAGGAAATTTGAGCATAGTCGGAAGTCAAAAAAGGAGCATATTGACTAGCTTCAGGAGTTAACTGTGCCGCCATTGCTAGGGTAATACCTTTGAGAAACTTCCGCACATCTTTAGCTTGTTCTCCAGTTACTTCTTTATTCAATATAGGTTTACCTGGTTTTCCTTGTTGATATGGAGTGATTTTAGGATCTATCACACTCAAATGAGAACCACCAACCACACCAACTAACCATTTTGGAGAGGGAATTTTCGCAAAACCCATGACTTGTTCAGTTAATGGTGGGGTGATTTTATCTGCGGAACTGGAGAGAATTAATGTGGGGATTTGTACTTTTGTTAAACCAGTTTCTCCAAACATTAAAGAAGTGGTAGGATTAAGAGCGATCGCTTGTTTAATTCTATTGTCTCGCAATTGATAAGTCTTTTCTGGTAATGCTTGACCAGCACACTGGACACGTTCTCCCAGGTTAGCTGTAGATAAATTTTGCTGACAACGTTGTTTCAGGTTTTCGATTTGTAACTCACCTCCCGCTAATGCTAAAGCCGTTCCTCCACCAAAAGAATAACCCACAACCATCACATTATTAGTTGCCAGTTTTCCCTGTAAAGGATTATTAGCTGTTTGGTTGAGTTTTTCTAATTCATCAAGAATGAAACTGATATCACGCGGACGGTCTAAAAATTCCTGGGGTGCAACCAGTTGGTTTTTATTTTTTTTGACTGCTTTAGAAGCAGTTTCATTACTACCAGGATGTTCTAAAGCCGCAACCACATAACCACGAGAGGCTAAATGTTCGGCTAAGTAGCGCAAGTCAGTTCGCACTGAACCCCAACCATGAGAAAAGACAATTACAGGTTTATTTGCAGTTGCAGCAGTAGAGAAATAAACATCCAGGGGAATTTGTCGTTGACGCTTTTGGTCATTAAAATTTAACTTGAGTGTCTGTACCTGTGCGCTTCCTGCTTGAGTCGGGTCTAAAGAAGCAACTTTGATATCTTTGGGGTTAACCTGGGGAGAAAGACCAAACATAAACCGCTGAGTGCGGATAAATGCACCATTCAAACTCCTCGCTACAGTTATAGCTTGAGGTAAATTAATTTCTAGACGTTTACTGGGATATGCGGCTATAAAACTCAGTATAGATAAACCCTGTGGAGAATTAGCGCCTAAAACCAATCCCCCTTTCATCGCTTGTAATCCAGCTTGATCCCCACGGCTAATAGCTGTAGAGACATCACTGAGGATTGTAGTCCCAATTTGGGTATTGATTAATCTATCTAAAGTAATAACATTTATGGGAATTCGGATTTTTAGTCCCTCCACCAAAAAGCGCCGTTGTTCTTCAGTCATTCTCTTGGTATAAGTTCCCAAACTAGCTGGTAATTTGCCAGTTTCTGTAGACTTTTTTAACTCTTCTAAGGATACAGATTCCTCCAAAGGTCCATAGCGAATTACAACGGTATCTGCGGCCTGTGCAGAGGTGTTAACTACAAAAAACGGTGTCAGAGCAACAGCACAAAATACACCTGCAAATACCTTAAAATCCTTCCAGCTTTTTTGTGTGAACATCTTTAATTGTAACTCAACTTAGGAAATTCTACCTGATTTTCAGTCAAGAGTAGAATTATAGAATTAAAGCTTTTGTCCTGTATAAATAGATCGCACCTCACCATTACGACGAATAATAGCTTCACCGTTACTGACTTCTACTAATATCCAACCTGTATGACCAATATTTTCACCTAAACTAATCCGGTGACTGATACCATCCACTTTAAACAAAGCCACGGATTGATTCCCTAACTCCAATAATCCATCTAATTGTGCGGAATAGCTAGGCACAGAAACCTGTTCTACTATGTTAGTAGGTTCTTTTGTCGGTAGAGGATTAACTGCGACTGGGTTGGGCTTAACCTGCGTTGTTTCTGCTATGGGTTTAGTTGCTGGTTGTTTATCATTAATAGGAAGATTATTAACTGCTAAAGAAGAAGATGAAGGTAATTTGGGTGGTATTGGTACTGGGGGAACAGTTGGTAGTTGATATTGGGTCACTGGTGACTGATAAACTGGAATATATATACGCTCAATCACATTAGGGGAACTTGGCTGATTAGTAGCAGGCGGTACATTATTCGCTGCTACAGGTAAAGGCAAAGTCGCAGTAGGTTGGGTATTTAATAAAGGTGCGGCAGTTGTTTGATTAATATTACCAGCAGGAACTCCTGGTTTAATAGTTATTTTATCATTAGTTGTTCCCTGCTGTTCTATTAAAGTCAAGGCTGCCAACATATAATTTACTAAATCTAATTGAGGATCTGTTGTTACAGAAACAGGTGATGATATTTGAGGATTTGGCCAACTTTGGGAAGTTAATTGAGTATTTATTGTAGTTAATAAACCAGACTCAGTTAAGTAAACCATCCCTAGCGTCCCTAAAGTTAAGCTTAATCCCATGAATATTACTTTACTTAAACTACTAATTTGTGGTTCACCTTTGGTAGTAATTCCCCCGATAGATGGAGGATTAACTACCAGTGTTGTAGTTTGGATATTTTTAATAGGTGAAGCGGACTGTAACAGCTTATTAACTGTTGATGGCAAAACCACATCAGGCATTTTAAATGACATGGGTTGGACAGGTATAGATTCTCTTCTGTCTATATGATGATTCCGCTTACTTGGACTATCTAAAATATTTTCAATATCATTAAAAAGTTCATCCATTAAACTTTCAGCATAGGTTTCTATCATCCCAGGCTCGCTGGTGACAGAATCTATGGCTAACGCCATGCTGGTGCTATCGGATGCTTCTGAAACAAGTAAATCAGTGCTAGATTTGGGTAACATAGGCTTTTTCGGTTGTAGCTAAAAATAATAAAAAACAACGCCGCTACTGCTGTGGAAATCAACTAGCTTTTTTACCTGAATTTTAATCTGTTCTGGAAAATTTTGGTGATATTTAGTTAGAAAAGTTTATGTCCAGAGTTGGGAAAAAGGAGTCAGTAAATAACCAACAACGAAAAGTAAAATCGCCCAAACCCTCTTCACTCTTGCCTCTGGTTACTGAGCGAAGTCGAAGTATTGCCTCTTGCCTAGTGCCATAACGACGATTTTCAATGCTAACCTACTTATCTATTACTTATTGAGAAATCGCTGGATTAGCCTTGTTTTTAGCTATTTCTAAATATATCAGCAGGGCGTTGATATCGGCTGGGTTAACTCCCCCAATTCTCGCAGCTTGTCCAATGGTGAGGGGTTTAACTTTGTTCAGCTTTTCTCTAGATTCTTTAGAGAGAGTTTCAATGGTTGAGTAGTTTAAATCACCAGGTAGCTGGCGATTTGCTTGACGGGTAACTTGGTCAATTTGGTGTTGCTGTCTTGCTAAATAACCCGCGTACTTAATATCAATTTCTGCTCCTTCTTTTTCCGCTTGTTTGAGGTTGGGGTTATGGAGTCCGTGACGTTCTAAATCAATGTAATGGATACCTGAACGACGCAGTAAATCAGCCAGGGTAATAGAACCTTTAATTGCTTGTTGGGTATCATTAGCGATCGCTTGCCCCACCGGTTCATTTTCCTTTATTCTACTACAATGTAGGCGTTCTTTCTCCGCAGTAATTTGTGCTTGTTTTTGAGTATACAAGTTCCAGCGCCGATCATCAATTAAACCTATTTCCCGTCCCAGAGGTGTCATACGCAGATCAGCATTGTCGGAACGCAGTAATAACCGATACTCTGAGCGACTGGTAAGCATTCGATAAGGTTCGCGTAAATCCTTCGTACACAGGTCGTCAATTAATGTACCAATATAACTTTGTTCACGAGGAAAAATAATCATTTCCTCACCCCGCACAAACCGCGCTGCATTGATTCCCGCTACTATCCCTTGAGCGGCGGCTTCTTCATAACCTGTAGTCCCGTTTACCTGTCCTGCACAAAATAATCCGGGGACTTTCTTAGTCATCAACGTGGGAAAACACTGAGTTGCGGGCAAATAATCATACTCTACTGCATAAGCCGGACGTAACATTACACAGTTTTCCAACCCTGTCAAACTCCGCAACATGAAAATTTGCAAAGTTTCAGGTAAACCAGTGGAAAACCCTTGGATATACAATTCAGGAATATCCCTTCCTTCCGGTTCAATAAAGATTTGGTGACTTTCCTTATCGGCAAAGCGGACAATTTTATCTTCAATACTCGGACAATAGCGAGGTCCCTTTGCTTCCACCCACCCACCATATACCGGGGACAGATGTAAATTTTCCCGAATTAAACGATGAGTTTCCGTAGTGGTGCGGGTCATGTGACAAGGCATTTGTTCCCGTTCTACCCACACTTGGGGGTCAAAACTGAACCACCGCACAGCTTCGTCACCCGGTTGAATTTCCATTTGACTGTAATCAACGGAACGCTTATCAACCCGTGCTGGTGTGCCAGTTTTCAGTCTCCCGGTTTCAAATCCTAAGCGGTTGAGAGTTTGTGTTAACCCTTCCGCTGCAAACTCTCCTGCGCGTCCTGCGGCCATGGATTTATTTCCCACCCAAATTTTGCCACCTAAAAATGTGCCAGTGGTGAGAATTACCGCTTTGCAGTGAAAAGATACGCCAAAATAAGTTTCTAAACCAATAACTTCATTATGATCATCTAAGATTAAATCTGTTACCATGGCTTCACGAATTGTCAAATTCTCTTGATTTTCGACAATTCCCTTCATTATCGCCGCATATTCCCGCTTATCAGTTTGCGCCCGTAATGCCCATACCGCAGGACCTCGTGAAGAGTTGAGGATGCGTTTTTGCAGGTATGTCCGGTCTGCTATTTTGCCAATTTCCCCCCCTAAAGCATCTATTTCATGGGTTAATTGGGACTTGGCTGGTCCACCGACTGCGGGGTTACAGGGTTGCCAAGCGATTTTATCTAAGTTTAGGGTCAATAGCAGTGTCCGACAACCGAGGCGGGCAGTAGCAAGTGCTGCTTCGCAACCGGCGTGACCTGCACCGACGACAATTACATCATAAGCGTCTTGGAATTCAGCGGAATTGTGCATGGTCTTAGTTACAAAATTAAGTTAGTTAGGATTTATTATATGAATAGTTTATTATACATTATTTTTAATTTGTCGGTGATTAGCGGTATGAATTATGTTTCGCGCAAAGTCGCAAAGGAGCAAAGCCGCAAAGTTGGAGATTTTAAATTTTTAAATTTCATATTCCAATTAAGTAACACAAAATTTTCACACTAATAAATTTTCTATCCCTGTTGTTGTTCCTGCTGTGGAAACTTGGATAACTCTGCTATATTGCAACCGCCATTGTAAAGCGTTAGAAATTGTTAGATAGCCTATTTCTGGAGGTGATTGTAAAATTCGTGCTGCTAGTGCTTCGCGTCCAATTTCATCTAAAGGAAAATTACGTTCTTCTAAAAAAGCTATCACATCATCTTTATTGCCATTGCGGCGGATAATTTCTTTAATTCCATAGGTAGTTTGATAGTCTCCAGTTCTTTCTTTAGTTACAAAAACGACATTCTGACATTTTAAATTGGCAGTTAGAGAACTATGATCATCAATTTTTTCGTATGCAAATATTAATAAGTTATATCCTAAACCATAGACTTTTTGACTTGCATTTCTAAATGGACAGGAAGACTGAGGCTGTTTAATAGATGTTACTTTTAAATCTACTTCTAGTCTCGGAAAATCTATACCTAACGCAGCACTACCAAGGGTATATTCATATCTTGAGGACAAATATTGATTAAAAGTAGACTCAACATAAGTTCCCACTGCTTTACCATCTGTAACTCCGTACAAATTATGAATTTGTGTTACACTTAATTCTGAGCAAAAATTACGTGCTGCCGTTTTTAAAGATTCTAGTGTTAGTAATTCCATTTTTAAATTAAATAGCCAAACTTAATTGTTGCCACGAAGATTTAGTAAATTCAATATTTCTTTTACCAATTCTTTGACATACCCATTCTACGCAACTAGGGACAATTGCATTACCGAATAAAGCATATTGATCATAAATTCTAGCAATCCGACACCAATCATCAGGAAACCCCATTAATCTAGCATATTCAATATTAGTTAAACGCCGAAATTTATCACCTATTTGATAACGTTCATAATGTCTTGAGGTCGAAGCAGTTAATGTTGATGCAATACCATTAATTCCAAATATTGTATAACCTAATCTTGCGCCTCCATCTTGATTATATAATAATTCTACACCCTGACAATAACGATGTACAGCTTTACTTTTTTTAATTCGTTCTAAGGTATCAGATGTAAAATCAAATTGAGGATCTACTATTGAATCATCTTGGAGAATATCTTTTAATTTTTGTCTAGGCTTGATATCCGGTAAAGTAGAAAGATTCAAAGTTAACATTTCATTTTTATAAGCAATTCCCCAATTGTAATTCTTACCTTTATTTTCAACTATAGGCATCATATCTTTTTCTAGTAATTCTTCTATATTTTCTAAATCAGTTAAATCTGGTTGAGTTAAGAAAACTGATGTATTTTGTAAAAGTTGATAATTTATATGCACTGAATTTAACTTAGTCCCAAAAATAAAAATCCTGTCTCTATTTTGAGGAATACCAAAGCTAATAGGACTAATAATTCTCCATTCTATAAAATAATCTAATTCTGACAGTGCATTTAAAATCACTCGAAAATGATAGCCATTTTCCATTGTTAAAAGTCTTTTGACATTTTCTAAGAAAAAATATTTCGGTTGTTTTTTATCTATTATTTCTACAATACGCTCAAATAAAGTCCCTCTAACACTATCTCTCACACCCAATTTTTTACCAGCAGGACTAAATGGTTGACAAGGGAAACCAGCAGTTAAAATATCATGATTGGGTATATCTGATATCGGGATTTTATTAATATCACCTAAAACTAGAGAATCTTTCCCAAAATTACTTTCATAAACTTGATAACTCAATTCATTGATATCATTAGCCCATATAGTTTCAATATTAGCATTTGTCAACCCTAAGCGAAAACCGCCAATACCAGCAAATAATTCTACAGCTTTTAAATTGTTTATTTTCATATGTTCATTATATAATCTTTAATGATCATTCATCTGTAAAATAATCGGAATCTATCTTTTTAATTTCGTAAATAGAGACAGTGGAAACACCCACATGATTATCAATCATTAATTGAGCTAATTCTTCTCCATCTATCAACACAATTTTACTGTCTATAATAGACACATATTCTCTCGCTTCTTGGGAAAATCTAGAAGTAGTGATAAAAACACCTTTTCTAGCTCTTTGTCCATGTAAAGCCCCGACAAACTTTTGAATTTCTGGTCTACCAACAACAGTATTATCCCATCTTTTAGCTTGAACATAAACAATATCTAAGCCTAATTTATCTTCCTTAATTATACCATCAATTCCCCCATCTCCACTTTTACCAATCGCTCTCCCCGCATCACGTCTTGAGCCACCATAACCCATTTTTACGAGTAAATCTACCACTAATCTTTCAAAAAAATCAGGTGGGGAAATTTTAACTCTATTAAGTATTTCTAATTCTAATTCTTTTCTGATTGTCTTATAACCAATGTCTATAGAATCTTGGGGTGTAGTCTCTGATGTTTCTATAATTTCCGGTTCTGATTTATCATTATCTTTTTTAGTAGTTTTAAATTCTATAAACTCTGGAAATTGATTAAGAAACTTGAGATTAATTTCCGATGGATTTTGACTTAAAATCTCCTTACCTCTGTCAGTAATTTGAAAAAATCCTCTTTTGGGAGAAATAAATAAACCTGCTTTTTTCAAATAAGTTCTTGCCCAACCTACTCTATTATCAAATACTGCTTGTTGTCCACTAGATAATAATTCCTTTCTTTCGTCATCACTTAAATTAAAAACATCAGCTAAAAATGTAATAGCGTCTCTTAAAGAATGTTCCTTACCATCACTTGCATATTGCAATAAAGGAAGCATAATAGCTTGAAAATCAGGAATAGTCATTTTCTACAAATCAATCAATATATTAAATTTCATATCATACTCCTGCGCTCTTCTCTGCCACTCTGCGTCTCTGCGTGAAAAAAATCATATTTCAACCAAAATTAAACCCCCTGCAAAAAGCAGAGGGTTTAATCAAACCTTATACCTGATTACTTCTGGGTAATATGTTTCAGCAAACCTTCACAAGCATCCATCAGTAAATCAATAACTTGATTAAAGCCCTCAACTCCCCCATAATAGGAGGCATAGTATTTTGATTTAATTTTTGTGTCAGTCGCCAGTTATTTTATACTACTGACCACTGACTATTAACTAATGACTACATTCCAGGTAATTCCAGTCCACTGGTTAGATCTTCCATCCGTTCCCGCATGGTTTCGGTAGACTTTTGATAGGCATCTTTCATGGCCGCAGCTACCAAATCAGAAAGCACTTCTGCACCTTCTTCTAAAGCAGATGGAGCAATTTCCACCCGTTTGGGTTCTTGGTTACCACTGACAATAACTTTAACAAGTCCACCACCAGATTCTCCCAGAATCTCCATTTTCTCCAATTCTTCTTGAAGACGCTTTGCACCTTCTTGAACCTGTTGGGCTTTTTTAAACGCTTCCGCTAATTCTTTCATTTTGCCTAAGCCAAAGCCAAATCCCTGTCCTTTTTCTGCCATAACTGGTTATCCGCCGTACGATTACTTACAAATCAAATTCAATTATAGATGCGATGAGTAATTGGTGATGGGTAATTGGTAATTGGTAATTGGTAATAGAGAAAATCCCTGCCTCTTGCCTTTTGCCTTTTGCCTTTTGCCTTTTGCCTTTTGCCTCTTGCCTTTAAGCAACTGCTTGAAACTCACCCAACATTTTCACTTCTGGTTCTAGCCAAATTGACCAGCGTTCTTGTACCTCATGTTGAATATGACGAATGAGGCAGAAAATGTCACTGGCTTTAGCTCCTCCCCGATTGACAATAAAATTAGCATGGAGTTGGGCAACTTGCGCTCCCCCTAATTGATAACCTTTGAGTCCGGTTTGTTCAATTAACCAACCAGCAGTATAAGGTTTAGGATTTCTAAACACACTGCCACAACTAGGATAGCTGTAAGGTTGGGTGCTGAGGCGGTGTTTTTTATGTTCCTTAGTTCTAGCTGTCACTTGCACCGGATCTGCTCCTGGTTGCAGTTGGAAGGTGGCTTGAGTCACAACCCGCTTACCACCTTGTAGTAGTGAACTTCGGTATCTGTAGCCTAATTCTTCTGGGGTGAGAGTTACCAAAGTTCCATCTGGAGAAAGAACTTGAGCGCTAACTAACATATCTGCGATACAGCTATCATGCGCTCCAGCATTCATCACCACCGCACCGCCCAAAGTTCCAGGAATACCCACAGCCCATTCTAATCCTTCCCATCCCAAAGCCGCTGCGTCCCACGCTAAACTAGGGATAGGTTCTCCCGCGGATACAGTTAATTGACCTGTAGCTGGATCAAAGTTTTTAGATCGGAGATGACGAGTAGCGATGACTAAACCGGGGATACCGCGATCGCTCACCAACAAGTTAGAACCAGCACCTAGTATTGTGACTGCTAAATCATTCTCTTTGGCGTACTCAATACTTGCTTGCAACGCTCCTAAATCGCGGGGAGAAACATAGCATTCAGCCTCTCCTCCCACCCGATAAGAAGTAAATGCCGACAAGGAAGTATGGGTTTTGAGCGGACAATCAGTTCCTGGTAAGTAAATTAATTTGCTATTATCCACATCATCTTTAGTTTGTAGTTGTGGAGTCAAATCAGAAAATTTGCAGATTTTGCTAAATCCCTGGGAAGTTATCATCTTTACTTAAATTGGTAATTTTTGACTTATGTTCTTTATTTACCAGAAAAATCTGGTACTGGAGTTAACTAATCAAACCCTGCCAGAGTGCAGTTATGATCCTAAGATGTGGCAATTGCCGGTTCACTCATAGTGGTAATAAGTTCAGGAATAGCCTGATTCAAATTACCCGCACCTAAAAATAATGCCAAATCTCCCGGACGGAGGGTTTGCAGTAAAAATTCACTCACTAAAGGTAAAGTGTGCTGATAAACCACTTCAGGGTTGTATTTACTAATTGCAGTGGCTAAATCCTGTCCACTAACTTGTCCTAAATCAGGCTCACCCGCACTATAAATATCAGTTAGCACAACTAAATCAGCATGGGTAAAAGACTCAGCGAACTCTTCTAAAAACGTTAATGTCCGAGTATAACGATGGGGCTGGAAGATAGCAACTACCCTTTGTCCAGGTCTAGTTTGAAGACGAGCTGCGGCTAGAGTAACACGAATTTCACTAGGATGATGGGCATAGTCATCAATAAAAGTCACCCCAGCAGCTTCACCTCGAAACTCGAACCGTCGTCTTGCACCTTCAAAGGTAGTAATCCCTTTGGCAATTTCTCCAAATTCTAATCCCAAAACTCTACCCACAGCTACTGCTGCTAAAGAATTGCTGAGGTTATGATGACTTAATAGCTGTAAGTTTAGTAACCCCAAGGCTTGACCTTTTTCCCATACCAAAGCTGTTGTCCCATCAGCCCGATAATCTATATTAGTAACGGTGTAGTCAGCACCTTTATCTGGGTAAAGACTATAGCTAATGGTTGGTTTCAGGCGCTCGCGCACTGTTTCACAATCAATACTACCTACCAAAGTTTTGCAACCTTGAGCAAAGGTTTGGAACGTATTAACTACCTCTTCTAAACTTTCGTAGTGGTCAGGATGATCTAATTCAATATTAGTAATAATACCAATCTCTGGAGCGTGCTTCACCAAAGAACCATCAGACTCATCTGCTTCCGCTACTAAATAACGGCTAGACCCCATTCTGGCATTACCTTCCCAAGCCTTAACTTCACCACCGACCAAAATCGTCGGATCAAGTCCAGCTTGCAAAAGCATATAACCAATCAGACTACTAGTAGTAGTTTTCCCATGGGTTCCGGCCACAGCAATACTGTAATAATCAGCAATCAAAGCCGCAAGAACATCAGAACGATGCCAAATTGGGCAACCCAATGCCAGCGCCGCTTTATATTCCAAATTATTAGCATTAATAGCTGTGGAACAAATCACTTGAGGCCAGGTCGTTTTTGCCGCAGACAACTTTTCTGGTGAAGTTAACAATAAATCATCAGCCGATGCTTCAGGGACAAAGAACTCCAGATTGTTTGCTTCTTGCTTACTAAAAATGTGAGCGCCTAGAGATTCTAACTTGTGCGTAATATGGTTAGGACGCAAGTCTGAACCAGATACTGGTAATTGACGTTTGGTTAGAACATAAGCCAAAGCAGACATTCCAATCCCACCAATTCCGATGAAATGAAATGGTCTACCACTAAAATCTATAGAATTACTCATTTTATTTACCTCTTACACCACACCACACCAGAATCACATAAGACACGCGTATCATACCAGGATTTTGATTTTTACAGATCCTAACTATCCCATTTAAAATATTCATCCCTGCTGAATGAGTAAATTTTGACTTTTGTTTTGCCCCCTGAGCCAGATTACCCCCCGAAAATTATTTTTAATCTGCTCATAAGATTATTCTGAAAATATCTGCTACATCGGGAAAGAAAATTGTGTAAATTTAAATACATTTTGCGATGACTTTTTTAGCACTAAGTAGGATGGCTTTAGATATAGCAATTTGCATCACTTACCAAAAGCCTCTGTCGGAATTGTCTACAATAGTACATTGGTAGTGAAATTATTGTTTAATTTATAGAAATCATCATTGGTCATTGGTCATTGGTCATTGGTCAGTAGGGGCGAAGCATTTGGAAGATAAATTATCGGTCATTGCCAAAAATAGTTCTCCAAATGCTTCGCCCGTACAGTGGTCAGTAGGGGCGAAGCATTTGGAAGATAAATTATCGGTCATTGCTAAAAATAGTTCTCCAAATGCTTCGCCCGTACAGTTGTCAGTTGTTAAGAAGTTTTCCCTGCTCCCTGACTCCTGACTCCTTCTTATAAAATTCTGTATTTTTTTGTTGATCAAAGACTTTATCGTTATAAATAGCCGCCCCCTTTGCGATATGATTGGGGTCAACGATATCAACTTATAGGCATAAATACAGAGGGCAAGATACTGTGATTAGAGTTGCAATTAACGGTTTTGGGCGCATTGGACGTAACTTTGCCCGCTGCTGGGTGGGTAGAGAAAATAGCAATATTCAACTGGTCGGGATTAATGACACATCCGACCCTAGAACTAATGCTCACTTGCTTAGATATGACTCAATGTTAGGCAAGCTGCAAGGTGTAGATATTAGTGCTGATGATAACTCTATAACCCTTAATGGTAATACAGTTAAGTGCGTATCTGATCGCAACCCAGATAACTTGCCCTGGAAAGAGTGGGGAATTGACCTGATTATCGAATCAACAGGCGTTTTTACCAGCAAAGAAGGGGCAATGAGGCACGTAAATGCCGGAGCTAAAAAGGTTCTGATTACCGCTCCTGGCAAAAATGAAGATGGTACTTTTGTAATTGGTGTCAATCATCATGATTATGACCACAACATCCATAACATTATCAGTAATGCCAGTTGTACAACTAACTGTTTAGCTCCCATTGCCAAGGTATTAGATGAAAAATTTGGGATCATCAAAGGCATAATGACCACTACCCACAGCTACACAGGTGATCAGCGTTTACTAGACGCTTCTCATCGTGATTTGCGTCGGGCAAGAGCAGCAGCTATCAACATTGTTCCCACCTCTACTGGTGCAGCAAAAGCAGTAGCGTTGGTACTTCCTCAGTTGAAGGGTAAGCTAAATGGTGTGGCTTTGCGTGTACCAACCCCTAATGTTTCCATGGTGGATTTTGTAGTACAAACTGAAAAGCGCACTATTGCCGAAGAGGTTAACCAAGCTCTGAAAGAAGCTGCTGAAGGTCCCTTGAAAGGCATTTTAGGTTACAGCGAATTGGAACTTGTATCTTCTGACTATCAAGGTACAGATGAATCTTCTATTGTTGATGCCAACTTGACTATTGTTATGGGCAATGACATGGTGAAAGTCATGGCATGGTATGACAATGAATGGGGTTATAGCCAACGTGTTCTTGATTTGGCGGAATTAGTAGCTGAAAAATGGGTTTAATTGTCCTTTGTCAGTTGTCAGTTGTCCGTTGTCCTTTGTCCGTTGTTTTTCTTTACCACTGACCACTGACCACTGACCACTGTACGGGCGAAGCATTTGCAGAACTATTTTTGGCAATGACCGATAATTTATCTTCCAAATGCTTCGCCCCTACTGACTACTGACCACTGACCACTGACCACTGACTACTGACCACTGTACGGGCGAAGCATTTGGAGAACTATTTTTGGCAATGACCGATAATTTATCTTCCAAATGCTTCGCCCCTACTGACCAAAATGTTGGAATCCCTGGCTGAGGCTGAGAACTTGGTCGGGGATTTCTGCTTTTTCGTAGTGTAAAATCACTTTTGAGCCTGGGGTAATTGTGCCAATTATAGCTGCACCTGTGCCTAATTTTTGCACTAATGCTAATGCAGGTTCTGGTGGTAAACACAGGACTAATTCAAAATCTTCGCCACCATAGAGGGCATATTTTAATGATTTTTCTGGTGTGAGCCACCCTTCAAAGGCTGATGGTAAGGGTATTTTACTAGATTCTATAACGGCACCGACGTTACTGGCTCGGCAAATTTGTAATATTGCGTCTGCTAAACCGTCGCTGCTATCCATACCGGAGATAGGCAGGGGGCAGGGGGCAGGGGGCAGGGAACAGGGGGATATGAGAATTTCTTTGAGGATAGAGATTACATCTAAACGGGGTTTGGGGCGTTGGTGGGCGGTGATTAAGGCTACCTTGGCTTCAGTTTTGAGGTTTTGAGCTATTTCGGGATGTAAAAGTAATTCTAAGCCTGCACGGGAGGCTCCATGTATACCTGTGATGACAATAGCATTTCCTACTTGAGCGGTGGCACGACGGATGATGAAATTGGGGTTAGCTTGACCTAAGGCGGTAATTGCTAAAGTGGTAATGGGCGATCGCACTATATCACCACCAACTATGAGAACATGATACTTTGACAAGCATTCTGTCATGCCCTGATATAGTCGCTCAACCCAATTTACAGTTACATCTCCCGGTAAACCTAATCCCACAGTTATGCCCACGGGAGTCGCTCCCATTGCTGCTAAATCGGATAAATTAGCCGCCGCAGCCCGCCAACCAGCATCCTCTGGAGAGGTGGTAACATCACTAAAATGCACACCGTCAACGAGCATATCTGTAGTAACTATCAAAGATTGATTTGGTAAGGTTTCTAAAACTGCGGCATCATCACCAATTATATCGGGTGGACAAAAGCGTTGTAATCTTTCTAAAAGACCTTGTTCGCCAATATCTCGAACTCGTAAGCCAGATAAATCACTATTCATAATTAAATGTACTCATTACTTTATGGCAATAGATCCTGATAGTTCAATACCTTCGCCAAATTGAAAAAAGCCTTGATTTGGAGGTTGGGTTGTGGAACGTTAGCATTGCCAAGCAATAGCATCAAACCCAACTTATTTGTTGAGTCGCGCTGTCGCTTAACCCAACAACGCAAAAAATGGCGAAGGTATAGTGTGTAAGTAATATCTAAAGATAGATGAAATTTTACTAATCTTAAAATTAATCGTAAACAATCGGACTTATATAGTATATAATGCCCAAATGAGTTTTTTCTGGTGTGTAATGGTGCTATAAAAATGACACTTTCCCTGAAAGATAATTTAAATTGGTTACAAGTGCAGCGTTATTGTGAACTCCTGCACGTCTTAGTAATACGGACACTGAAAGTCCGTTATCGGGGGTCTTTTCTAGGGGTTTATTGGTCACTATTGAACCCATTGATTATGACAGGGTTGTATACTGCCATTTTTGGTGCTACCTTTGCATCTTATTATGGTAACTCCATTATTAACTATATGCTGGCAGCACTGACGGGGCTGTTGGTCATCAATTTTTTCTCAGCTTGCACATCCCAAGCTTTAACCAGCGTAGTCGGCAATGGTGCATTATTAAATAAAATTCGCTTGCCAGTCAGTGTTTTCCCAGTATCAATGATTGCGGCGAATGTATTTCAGTTTTCAGTGGGAGCGTTTCCGTTACTAGCGATTATGACTTTGATTAATTCCCAAAGTCTAGTCAATGTCCTAGCATTAGTATTTCCCTTTCTTGCACTAATTTTAGTTTCTACAGGAGTTGGGTTTTTAGTCAGTGCTTTGTACGTATTTTTTAGAGACTTTCCTTACTTCTATGAATTAGTGGTATTTGTGATTTGGTTAAGTAGTCCGATATTTTATCCAGCAGCTATTGTTCCCAAGCAGGTAAAACAATTTTTAGGTTTAAATCCCTTATCCCCAATTATTGAAAGTCTGCGTCAGATTACCTTATCAGGTTCTCCACCCGATTTAGGTTTGATTTGGGGGGCTTTACTGAGTGGCATCATTATTTTAGCCTTGGGATGGACTTGTTTTCATCTGTGGCGGCATCAATTTATGGATTTGCTTTAAATGGAAGTAATACGTTTGGATAATGTTTCACTGTGGAGAAGGACTCAAGAGGAATTTTCCTATGACTTGAAAAAAACGCTCCTATCTGTGGTAGAGGGTAAATATCGGCAACCAGCTAAAAAATTAGTTTTAAATAATATTGACTTGGTGGTTGAAAAAGGCGAAAAAATAGGTATAATTGGGGCGAACGGTTCTGGTAAATCCACTCTGTTAAAGATAATTTCTGGGATTCTTCAGCCGACAACTGGTACTGTCAGGGTTCGGGGTCAAGTTGCCCCTTTAATTGAACTAGGAGCAGGTTTTGATCCAGAAATTTCTGTGATGGACAATATTCTCCTTTATGGTGTATTGTTAGGTTTTTCTAGGGCTGAAATGAAAGCGAAAGCCCATTCCATTTTGGAGTTTGCAGAGTTGGAAGATTATGCTTTAGTTCCAGTTAAAGGTTTATCTTCGGGTATGGTGGCTCGTTTGGGTTTTTCTATTGCCACAGATGTCCAGCCAGATATTTTGATTTTGGATGAAGTGTTATCGGTAGGAGATGAGAGTTTTAAGAATAAGTGTAAGCAAAGGATGGATAAGTTTTGGGATGATAATGCTACAGTGTTGGTTGTGTCCCATGACTTAGAGTTTGTGAAGCAGTCTTGTCAATGGGGAATATTTTTAAATAAAGGTAGAATTATATTTATTGGAGATGCAGATGAAACTGTAAAATACTATGTTAAACAGATTTAGTTAGGTATTTTAATTTATTTTGAATATTTTGAACAATGATTGAAAAAAATAATTCTGAAATTAATGTCGATGAGTTAATGGAGAAGATCCGTCAAGAGATACTTAATCGTCAAGGTCACTCTCGGTCTATGGAAACAAAAAATAATACAGATACAGCAAATTTCATGTCGAAAATTAGCTTAAGCATTGGTCATATTGAATCTTTACTGAAAAATGCGGAGTCTAGAGCTTATATTCGGACGAAATGGCCTGACAAACTTAATCGTTTTCCGTTTAATTTAATATCAAAATTACAAAAATTTATCCTCAAAGCCATCAACTTTCTGTTTAAAGACCAACGAGAAGTTAATTTTAATTTAATTCTTTCTTTAAAAGAATCCCTAACGATTAATCACCAACTGATAGCAGAAATCAAAACTCTAAAGACACAAATAGATGATTGCTTAATTACTGTGAATGCTCGCTTTCAAGCAGCAAATGAGCATTTGAATATTGTAGATAGTAGTATTCAAGAACTTGATAAGAAAATAGTTGCTGTAGATAATAGCATTCAAGCAGCAAATGAGCATTTGAATATTGTAGATAATAGCATTCAAGAACTTGATAAGCAAATAGTTGCTGTAGATACTCAATTTCAAGGGATGAATGAGCGTCATTTTAGAAATGATAGTTACCTCAAAAATGATTTAATGCAGCAGAAGCGATTGATATCCTTATTTCTAGAAGAAGCGCGGCAGCGATTACCAGAACCTTTTAATCAAGAACAACTACAAACCTTTGCCAGTGAAGAAGAACACCTACTAAATTCATTCTACGTTGCTTTTGAAGATCATTTCCGAGGTACTCGTGAGGATATTTCAGATAGATTAAAAGTATATTTGCCCTTGATTGAAAAAGCAAATGTTGGTACACCAGACGCGCCTATTTTAGATGTAGGCTGTGGACGGGGTGAGTGGTTAGAATTACTAAAGGAATCTGGATATATCTCTAGGGGTTTAGACATCAACAGAGTTATGGTAGAGCAATGCCAGGCTAGAGGTTTGGAGGCAATAGAAGCAGATATCATTAACTATTTGCAATCTTTACCAGAAAATAGTTTGGGCGCTATAACCGGATTTCATATTATTGAGCATCTGCCATTTAAAACATTAATGAGGTTATTTTCGGAAACAGTCAGGGTACTCAAACCCCAGGGATTAGTTATTTTTGAAACTCCAAATCCAGATAATGTGTTAGTGGGAAGTAATACCTTTTATTTAGATCCAACTCATATTAATCCATTACCTAGTGCCACAATCAAGTTTATGGCTGAAATGTTTGGTTTATATAATACTCAAGTGATCACACTGCATCCTTATCCAGAAAATGCCAAAGTTGATGGTCAAGGTATAGCTGAACGCTTTAATGATCATTTCTATGGTCCACAAGATTATGCTGTGCTGGGGTATAAATATGAGTAGCTACAAGATTGCAGTTGTAGTACCACGCATGATTACTGGCGAGATTGGAGGAGCGGAAAGATTTTTCACAGGTCTGATAAATTCTCTCAATACTGCAAGCACATCCGCTACTCTTGTTGAAGTCTTGATTGATGAATCAAGTTTTGAGACTATACAAGAGTCATATTTACGTTGCTATGATTTAGACCTTTCTGATTATGATGCAGTAATTTCTACCAAAGCTCCTACTTTTTTAGTTCGTCATCCCAATCATATATGCTATTTGGTGCATACTATCCGAGTATTTTATGATATGTTTGAACAGGAATTTGGTCGTGGTAATCAAGTTCTCAAAACTCAAAGAGATACTATTCAAAAACTAGATACAGGCGCATTAAGTTCACCAAGAACTAAAAAAGTTTTTACAATTGGCAACGAAGTAAGTCAAAGACTACTTAAATGGAATGGTATTAAAAGCGAGGTTTTGCATCCAGCACTAGTATTGGATAATTTTCATCAAGGCAACTATGAATATATATTTATGCCGGGGAGGTTACATCGTTGGAAGCGCGTAGATTTAGTAATTAAAGCAATGCTTAATCTTCAGCATCCTATTCGTCTGAAGATTGTCGGTACAGGTGAACAGGAGCAGGAATTACGCGAACTTAGCGGTACAGATGAGCGGATACAATTTTTGGGTCGAGTTTCAGATGAGGAACTTTTAGACTTGTATGCAAATGCTTTAGTCATACCATTTGTACCGATACGAGAAGATTATGGCTACGTAACTTTAGAGGCTTTTGCTCATACAAAACCAGTAATTAGTTGTCAAGATTCTGGAGAATGCTTACAGTTCGTTAAAAATGGTATTAATGGTTTTGTGGTTGCTCCTCAAGCAAAGGAAATTGCCAAAGCCATAGAATATTTTATCAATGACCCCGAACAAGCAAAAGTCATGGGGAAAAGGGGAAAGCTTGACATAAGCCACATTAATTGGTCAAATATCTCTCAGAGATTATTGGGTGTTTTGCGAGAGTGAAGTTAATAAATATGACTGAAAAACAAATCTTTCAAGTTACTGTCTTAGATATGCAGCCTATTGATCCACCTATTGGGGGGGGTAGACTGCGGTTACTAGGCTTATATCATGGGATGGGTGAGTATCTTCCTACTACATATATAGGATCATATGATTGGCCGGGAGAAAATTATCGGCATCATCGGTTGAGCAAAACTTTAGAAGAAATTGATATTCCTCTGAGTGAACAACACTTTTCTGAGTGTACTGAATGGCAGTCACGGGTAGGTGGTAAAACTATTATAGATTCTTGCTTTAATTTGCTAGGGCATCATTCAAATAAATTTCTAGAGACAGCTAGAAAACAAATAGCTTTATCAGATATTGTCATTTTTTCTCATCCTTGGGTATACCCACTAGTCAAAGATCTACTGCGTTCTCGTCCCCAACTTGTTGTTTATGATTCTCAGAACGTCGAAGGTTTATTAAGAACTAGTTTATTAGATGATGGTGATTTTGGCACGGAAATTGCTAAAAACGTAGTGAGTATAGAATACGAACTTTGCCACAATTGTGATTTAATTCTTGCTTGTTCCCATGAAGATAGAGAACTATTTCATAAACTATATAATATTCCTTTCAGGAAAATATCCATTGTTCCCAATGGTGTATTTACGGATAAAATTCAAAATTCAAGTGACAGCAAGCGGAGAATAGCCAGAAAAAAATTAAATATAAATATAGGGAATAGTCCACTTGTGATTTTCATGGGTAGTTCTTATGTACCCAACACTGAAGCAGCAAGATTTATTATTGATAAATTAGCGCGGGAAATGCCTGATGTTAAGTTTGCAATTTGTGGTGGTGTAGGCGATAAATTTAGTCAAGATGAACTGAGTGAAAAAAATATTGATAATGTTATTTTAACGGGTTTTTTAAAAGAAAGTGAAAAACTTAACTATTTAGCTGCATCTGATCTAGCTATCAACCCAATGTTTTCAGGGTCAGGTACAAATATCAAGATGTTTGATTTTATGGCTGCTGGCTTACCAGTAATATCAACACCAATTGGAGCTAGAGGTATCTTTCAAGGATCGGAAACAGCCATCCATATCTGCACAGCAGAAGAGTTTACCAGTAGTATCCAACGAGTTATTAATGATCAAGACTATAGCCAGGTTCTTGGTCAATCAGCCAGAAGTTTAGTAGAAACAAAGTATGCTTGGCAAAGAATATCCAGCAATTTAGGACTTTTGCTGCATAGAAATAGACTCAAACTAGGGGATAATATTCCATTTTTTAGTGTGATTATTCCCACCTATGAAAGACATGACAAATTAGAAACTTTGCTAGATTGTTTACAAAATCAAATTTTTCAAGATTTTGAAATTATTATAGTTGATCAAAGTAAAACATCATGGAAACAAAGAGAAAAGTATTCTAATTTAGACATTATCTATATTCATAGTGATATTAAAGGAGCAGTCATAGCTAGAAATACAGCATCTTATTACGCTAGAGGAAAAGTTTTAGCCTTTACAGATGATGATTGTCAACCAAAGCCTGATTGGTTAAATAATAGCAGACAATACTTTGAAAATAACGATATAGTTGGCGTAGAAGGACTAGTTATTTCCGACAACCTGAAAGATGATAATTACCGTTCTGTAACCAACTTAGGGTTTGAAGGAATCGGTTTTATGACAGCGAATTTGCTGGTTAGACGAGAAGTCTTTATGGCTGTTGATGGATTTGATGAATCTTTTGACAATCCACATTTTCGTGAAGATACTGATTTAGGTTGGAGAATTTGTCAATATGGACAAGTCCCTTTTGCGGAAGATGTTTGTGTTTTTCACCCTCCCCATCTTCGCACTGATAAAGGTGAAAGTTTGGCAGAAAGAAACCAGTTTTTTGAAAAAGATGTTTTGTTGATGCAAAAACATCCAGAACGTTACCGAGAACTATTTTTTATGGAGTCTCACTACAAAAATACTCCGGGATTTCGGGAAAACTTTCTCAGAGGAATCAGGAAGTATAATGTAGAACTTGACAAGTTTTATTTAGATATTTTAGAAGTTGATGATTTAATGATGGAATTTGAAACCCCGTTTAGCGAGACGATAGGTGACTTATTTTCTGATCCAAATCTACGGGATTAACAGTTATTGTAACTGGCGTGCTGGTACAGATGATTATCCTTATAAAATAATTAATACGCTTGGAGATAATCATCCGTTATTAAGAAATACAATTATTGTTTTAGCCAAAAAATGAAAAAAATGGATATATAGCATATTGCGGCTAAATTAAGTACACCCCAAGCGACCCACCACCCTCTCATCTCCTTGCTAATGGCTGGGGTATTTAGATGGGGTATTTAGAGTCCATCACGACCTGAAATTTGCTATAATAAGCCACTTAACGGGTGACAAGGCGGTTACATTTACCTATTAATTTCCATGCTCAAAATTATTATTGATGCCACACCCATTGACCCTAAACCTAGTGGGATTGGGTTTTATGTCGCTAATTTAATATCTGCCCTAAACCAACTACAAACAGATGAAAATTTTCAGTTAGGAATAGTTTATCAACCGGGTTTAACAAAATGGTTACGGGGTGATTTAAGTTTTCCAGATTCCCTGAAACATTACACTCACCGTCAGGTATTACCCTTACCTGTCAGAATAACAGATTTATTATTAGCTTCAAGCTTTAAACCTGGGTTATCTTACTTTGAAAAATACTTTGATGCCCCAGATATATTGCATGGAACTAACTACTCAGTTTATCCCTGTGAAAACAGTTTAAAAGTCATGAATATCTATGATTTAACATTTATTAAATATCCTCAATATATAGACTCAGTTGTCAAAACATATACGGAAAAAGTTAGACGCTGCTTGCAGTGGACAGATTTAGTATTAACAATTTCAGAAAGCTCGAAACAAGATATTATTGAATATTTACAAGTAGCTCCAGAAAAAATCTACGTTACACCCCTAGCTAGTCGTTACCACCCAGATTACTTATCTGAAGAACAAACTGATAAGTTAGCAAAGCAGGTTAAATATGATTTTTCTATCCCCTATATACTTTTTGTTAGCACTATAGAACCAAGAAAAAATATTAATACAATAATTACCGCATTTAATTTATTGAAACAAAAATATAAAATTAAACAGCAATTAATATTAATTGGTAGAAAAGGATGGAATTATGAATCAATATTCACGGCTATTGAAGCATCTCCTTGGAAACAGGAAATTCATCATCTAGACTACTTATCTGATGAATTAGTAGCCTTATTTTACTCAAAAGCTGATGTTTTTGTTTATCCTTCTCACTACGAAGGATTTGGTTTACCTGTTCTAGAAGCAATGACCCTAGGCGCACCCGTTATTACTGCTAAAACTTCATCACTTCCAGAAGTTACAGGAAATGCAGCAATACTCATCGAACCCCAAGACTCTGTGCAAATAGCGGAGAGTATTCTCGAAATAATTACTAATTCTCAGTTACGTCAAGAATTAATTAACAAAGGAAAAGAACGAGCAAAATTATTTTCTTGGGAAAGAACAGCAAAAACAACATTAACTGCTTATAAGAGAAGTGGAGCGTTCTCATAGCAGGAATTAGGCTCTAAGTAGGTTGGCGTTGAAAATTGTCGTCATAGCACTAGGCAAGAGTAAAGAAGTTTTCAGCGATTTTACATTTCTTTACACAGTTTGGTTTTATTGTGTTCACCTATTTAGTGCTGCATTTCAGGCGGTTGTTTTCTTCCTCTTATCCTCCATAAAGGCTTCTGGATAGTCTAGATATAGGATTCTAAAAAATTAAGATGTATTGGGTTTTTAAGCGCAAGCACTACGCCAACAAGAATCTAGTAAGATATAACAATACCTTGTCCATTTTTTGTAGGTCGGGTTAAGCGACAGTGCAACCCGACGCTCATGTTGGGTTATGGCTGATGCCTCCGGCGAGCGCAGGGATACGCCATACTTCGTGAGCGTACCTCAACCCAACCTACAAATCAAGACTTTTTTCGATTTGGACAGGGTATTCATATAAAATACTTATAGTTAAAATATGGTGTTATATTTGACAAAATTGTGCCATTCAGTTAAACTCAATGGAAATAGCTTTTTATTGTCTCTAAGAGGGTGTTTGAAAAATTCAAATTATGCACCACTAAGGTAAAGTTGATTCAATCTGGTATTGTTGTTGAATTTTAGCCATTTTACCAAACCCAACATACTTGGATTTTATAACACGAACCTACTTAGTCAACAGAAAGCAGCACATAGCAAAAAGATTTTTTAGGTACTTGAAATCTACCAGGAGCGAAGTTAAACAATGTCAGTAGCGAGTATTAATTCCATCCAGAGCCTTTTTACTATCCTCTTTAATCAGCCAGCAGATACTAAAAGTTTAGCTGATTTAAACGCCCAATTGGACAACGGTGTAGCTATCACAAAAGTCGCCACAGACCTTGTTAATTCAGCAGCAGCGCAAACACTGATTGGCGACCTAAGTAATGGTGATTTAATTGACTATATCTACAGTAATGCCTTTGGTCGAGTACCAGACAGTGCCGGTAAGACCTACTGGACTGGGAAGTTAGGTACAACTCCAAACTCAGCCGCCAAAGCCCAAGTGATTGTCGATATAATCGCATCTGCTGGTTCTGCTGATAAGCAGGTTTTAAATAGTAAGGTTGATATCGCTAAAAATACCACCCATCAGTTAGCTGTTCAAGAGCTTTATGTTAGCTTACTGGGACGAGCCGCAGAAGTAAGTGGTCGGAACTATTGGGTTTCCCAATTAAATAACGGTGTCTCCGTTGCCGATATTGCCAAAGCTGTTGTTAGTTCACAAGAAGCGCAGCAGAAATATGCGGGTTTATTCAATAGTCAATTTATTGATTTACTCTACAGTAATGCCTTCGGTCGGCAAACAGACCAAGAAGGTAAGGATTACTGGGTTGGGAGACTGAATAGTTCACCAAGAGCCGCAGTAGCTGTGGAAATACTGTCTGCTGCTGGTAGTGCTGATAGACAGCTTTTGAACAACAAGGTAAACGTTGCTCAGGGTATTACTAACAATTTCCAAACACAGTTTGCTCTGACCAAGGAAACTGACAATCTTATCGGTACAAGTGGCCAAGACTTGTTCCTAGGCGATAATGGCACTGACTTCTCAGCAACTGTCCAAGCTGGTGACACCATAAATGCTGGTGCTGGTGTTGATACCTTTAAATTCTATTACGCCAATGGTATACTACCCACTCTCCTCAACGTTGAAAACGTAGAGTTAATCAATGCTAAAAGCGATATTGACTTCAGCCCTGTTGCTGGCTCAGGTCTGAAGCAAGTAACCCTCAAATTTAACCCAGCATCAGTACTTAATACTACAACTGTTGCCGGACTACAGGATATCAATTTTGGTATTGACAACGTTACCAATCGTAGTATCACTGGGGATTTTGGTAATGGAACGGCTGCGAGTGTTGCCCTGAATGATTCTCAACTGAATGAATTCACAATTGTGGGTTCTAAAGTAACCACGCTCAATCTTGACCTGGAAAGTCAGTTTGCAGATGGGGTTAACAGGATTACGTTCCTAACTATTCCAACTTTGCCCACTAATGTCAATGCAAGAACGCTGAATATTACTGGAAAGGCTGGATTATCTGGAAACGATGATAGTTTTACAAAATTAGTTACTTTCACCCCTGACCCTGATGCAGTAACAATTGTTAATGCCTCAACAAACACTGGTGGTGTGAAATTGTCCTTTGTACCTTCCTTTATACCTATCAGTTATGGTAAGGTTAATTTTACTGGCGGTACTGGTAATGACAGTGTTGAGTTTTTGTTCGATGGACTTGATGATCAAGATGATAAAAACATAGTTGATGGTGGTGCTGGCAAGGATACATTGCTTCTGACTAATACAGGTGATATTAATGCAAATGATCAGCTTAAAGCTATCAACGCTGCTAATAACTTTGAAATATTAGGCTTGAAAGTTGACACACTTTTCACAGTTAACACTGTCACAGTTGACGCTAGTAAGATTACTGCTGTTAAAGAGTATGATTTCTTAGCCGATACTGTCATTCTCAGTGGTGCAGCTACAGGTAACAAATTCACCTTGAATAAGACTGCAGATAAAGATGTTGCTTTAAACCTGAAAGGAAAAGGTCAGACTGCTGACCTGACTTTAAAAGGAAAAGTTGAAATCCTAGAACTAGAGTCTAGCAAGGGTACTGACACTGGAACAGAGAAAAATGAGATCACCAAGCTAACCACTGATTTTTCTGGAGTAGCTGGTAAAAATACTCCTGCATTAACAATCAATCTCAAAGGTGACAAAGACCTAAAGATTGCCGCTCCTACACTTCCTGGCAACGCTGTCACAGGTCTGACTCTAGACGCGTCCGCATTTACAGCCAAATTAGAAGCTACTGGTACTGCACTCAATGACACATTAAAAGGTGGTATTAGTGATAACACCCTTAACGGTGGCGCAGGTGACGATACTATTAGCCTGACATTTGCTAACTTCAATGATAAGGACATAATTGATGGTGGCACAGGCACAGATACATTGCGTCTGGAAGATACTGACATTGATGCAACTACAGATGATAAGCTTAAAGCTATCAACGCCATTAAAGGCATTGACCTATTAGGCTTTGCAGGTAACACTGTCACAGTTGACGCTAGTAAGATTACTTCTGTTAAAGAGTATGATTTCGTAGCCGATACGGTCAATCTCAGTGGTGCAGCTACAGGTAACAAATTCACCTTGAATAAGACTGCAGATAACAATGTTGCTTTGAACCTGACAGGAAAAGGTCAAACTGCTGACCTGACCTTAAAAGGAAAAGTTCAAACCCTAGAACTAGAGTCTAGCAAGGGTACTGACACTGGAACCGAGAAAAATGAGATCACCAACTTAACCACTGATTATATTGGATTCACTGGTGCTACTCCCGCTCTCAATATTCCTGCATTAACAATCAAAGTCACTGGCGGCGACAAAGACCTAAAGATTGCCGCTCCTACACTTCCTGGCAACGCTGTCACAGGTCTGACTCTAGACGCGTCCGCGCCCGAATTTACAGCCAAATTAGAAGCTACTGGTACTGCACTCAATGACACATTAAAAGGTGGTATTAGTGATAACACCCTTAACGGTGGCGCAGGTGACGATACTATTATCCTGGCATTTGCTAACTTCAATGATAAGGACATAATTGATGGTGGTACAGGCACCGATACATTGCGTCTGGAAGATACTGGCATTGATGCAACTACAGATGATAAGCTTAAAGCTATCAACGCCATTAAAGGCATTGACCTATTAGGCTTTGCAGGTAACACTGTCACAGTTGACGCTAGTAAGATTACTTCTGTCAAAGAGTATGCTTTCAATGCAGCTAATGTCATTCTTAGGGGTGCTGCTACAGGTAATAAATTTACCTTGAGCCAAAACAATAGCACTTTCACTCTTAAGGAAACGAAGCAAAGTGCTGACTTGACCTTGAAAGGCGTTACAAATTTGACTTTAAACTCTGACAAAGGGACTAGTGATCCTGTTGGGGCAAATAAGGTAACTCAACTAGCGGCTGATGGTAATTTAACCTTAACAATCACAGGTAACAGAGATCTCGAAATCGCCGCTCCAACGCTCCCAAATAACTCTGTCTTTAACATTGATGCAAGTGGCTTAACAGGTGCTTTAACTGCTACTGGTACTGCGCTGGATAACACCTTAACAGGTGGTGCTGGTAAGGACAGCCTAGATGGTGGTGCTGGTAAGGACAGCCTAGATGGTGGTGCTGGTGCTGACACCTTGACAGGTGGTGCTGGTAATGACACCCTAACAGGTGGTACTGGTGGTGACACCTTAACAGGTGGTGCTGGTAATGACATCTTTGTTTATACAAATCCCAATCAATCTAATAGATTGACATTGACAGAAAACGTAACTTTTGATACGATTACTGACTTCACGCAAGGACAAGATAAAATCCAACTCACAGGTCTAACTACTGCTGCACAATACACTGCTCAGAACTTGGTACAAACAGCTGTAAATGCTTCAGGACAACTCACCTTAAATGCGGATCTCTTGACTGCTGCTAAAGTAGCAATAGGACAAGACAAGTTTGGTGCATTTGTTCTAGGCGGTAATACCTATATCTTGGGTACTAATCAAACTCCTGATTTGGGTGACGATCTGTTAGTTAAGCTCGCTGGTAGCTTCACTTTGGTTGCTACTAATGCTACTACTCCTACTAATGTAGACTTCATCTTCTAGTTGCAAGCTGTGGGGTGGTCGGATACAATGACCACTATCATGGAAAACATATCTTTTTCATAATTTTCTGTAGGGGCATAATAATTTTATGCCCTTTTTTTGCTGATGATAGGAAAATTTTTTTAAATGAACATTGTCAATAATTCATTGTCTAATCAAATAATCATCAATTTATCTGTTATATTCTCTAAACCAACTGGTATAAGCAACTATGCCAAAAGTATTTTCCCTTATTTAAAATCTCTTAATCCTACACTCTTAACAGCAGAAAATTATCCTGATTTTAACTGCTACCCAGTCCCAAATAATCTGACTCCTGCGGACGGGACAAAAGGACATTTACGCCGCTTAGTTTGGACACAATTCCAAATACCAAAAATATATCAAAACCTCAAATCCCAACTTTTATTTTCCCCTATTCCCGAAGCACCTTTATATACTAACTGTCGTTTTATTGTCACAGCCTTTGATATGATACCCTTGCGGTTTCCTAACCGCTTGTCACCATTAACCACATACCATAAATACTATACTCCTGAAGTTTTTAAACAAGCAGAACATATTATTTGTATATCAGAATCAACAGCCAATGATATTATCCAATTTTACCAGATTCCTAGTCATAAAATAACACCAATTCTCTTGGCGGGAGATAACTCACATTTCCAATTCCTCAACCTCCCCACCCGCAATTACTTCCTATATATCGGTCGTCAAGACCCTTACAAAAACCTGCAAAGATTAATTACCGCTTTTTCCGCATTACCTAACAGAAATGACTATGAACTATGGTTAGCGGGACCCTATGATCAACGTTACTCCCCATTATTAGAAATACAAACTCAAGAATTAGGAATAAGTCATCTAGTTAAATTCCTTAACTATGTCTCCTATAACGAATTACCAATAATTATTAATCAAGCAATTGCGCTAGTTTTTCCTAGTTTGTGGGAAGGATTTGGTTTACCAGTTTTAGAAGCAATGGCTTGTGGTACTCCCGTTATTACCTCTAATGTTTCCTCCCTTCCAGAAGTTGCAGGAGATGCTGCTATTTTAATTAATCCCTATAATCCAGGGGAAATCACCGCAGCAATGACAACAATTATTAATGATTCAGAAACCAGAAAACAAATTTCAGAAAAAGGTCTAAGAAGAGCAAATCAATTTAGTTGGGAAAAAACTGGACTTGCTACAGTTGAAGTTTTAAAACAATATCTTTGAGCTTGAATTGATTAAACAACGCTATAAAGATGCACTAGCAAGAGAACAATCACCATGACACAAGAACCAATTTTTGAAGAAAGCAGTGGTAACGTATTTGCTGATCTTGATTTAGAAGATGCAGAAGAACTGTTTACACGGGGTAAAATCGGGATTCAGGTACTCCGACTTCTGAAACAACGTAACCTGAAACAACGTGAAATTGGTCAAATTCTTGGCATTCCCCAACCAGAAGTATGCCATCTTAGAGGATGTTTGAAAAGTGGTATTCCGTAATTTTCATCACATTGCTACCCCCCTTTCCCCTTGTAAAGGGGGGAAACAATAAAAATCCAGTTCCCTCCCCTTTACAAGGGGAGGGTTAGGGTGGGGTAAAAAATATTTGATACATCAACCATAACTTTTCAAACACCCTCTTATGAAAGGAGAGTTTCAACGGTTGAGCGAGGGAAAACTCCTCATTTTTCTCAAGCGACTTGATATAGAACTCATCCTACATCTTCGTCATAAACTTTTGTATATATTGTATAATAAATGCAGGTTGAAACCAAATCAAATTGATTGTTCAAAGTTAAATCAATGCTAGTCCTAGAATACAAAGTTAAAGGTAAACAAGATCAATACAACGCCATAGACGATGCAATTCGTACCACCCAATTCATTCGTAACAAAGCGATAAGATATTGGATGGATGCCCCGCAGGAACTCAAAATTGACAAGTTTGCTCTTAACAAGTATTCAACAGAACTACGCTCAGACTTTACCTTTGCTGCTGAATTAAACTCAATGGCAGTACAATCAGCCGCAGAACGTGGATGGTCTGCTATATCAAGGTTTTACAACAATTGTCAATCTAATAAATCTGGCAAGAAGGGGTTTCCTCGTTTTCAAAAAGATTGCCGTTCTGTTGAATATAAAACATCAGGATGGAAATTACACAAAACTAAGCGACGGATTACTTTTACTGATAAAAAAGGGATTGGTGAACTCAAATTATTAGGTAAATGGGATATTCAATCCTACGAACTTAAAGATATTAAACGAGTACGTTTAATCCGTCGTGCTGATGGATATTATGCACAGTTTTGTATTGGTATTGATGTTGTAGATATTCAACCAAAAACAGGTAATGAAATCGGGTTGGATGTTGGTATTGAGTCGTTTTACACCGATTCTAATGGACATCATGAACCCAACCCTCAGTTTTTGAGAAAGGCTGAAAAATCTATCAAACATTCTCAAAGACGGATTTACAAAAAAGTCAAAGGTTCTAGTGGTAGGAAAAAAGCTAGAAAACTTTACGCTAAAAAACACTTAAAAGGTAGGGGCGAAGCATTCGCTTATAAAAATTATGCGACCAACCGACAACTCAACAGCGCGAATGCTTCGCCCGTACGGCAACGGATTGAACACGCTAAGAAAATAGCGCGTAACGTATGCAAGTCTAACGATTTAGTGGCCTATGAAGATTTAAGGGTTTCAAACATGGTAAAAAATCATTGTTTAGCAAAATCACTTAGTGACGCTAGTTGGTATTTGTTCCGGCAATGGATTGAATATTTTGCTGTTAAATTTGACAAAATTACTATAGCTGTAGCACCACATTATACTTCTCAAAAGTGTTCTAGCTGTGGCGTAATTGTCAAAAAATCTCTATCAACTAAACCATTAGTAAAGACGTTCTATAGAACGCCTCTACCTTGTCCTCAGATGTCTATTGATGAAATCCTAAACATCAATCTCACTCAATTCACGAGTGATATGATCAAAAGGCTCATCCACAAAAGCAGTATTAGCAATACCAGCAGCCGCTACCTGTTCCTTGACGATACCCTTCATTATCTGAATACCTTGAACAGTTGAACCAATGGGTACACCCAAGGAATTGTAAGTTTCTCTGAGTCCTTGTAATACACGCTCATCCAGAACATTCATATTACCAGCCACTAGCGCATAGGTAGCGTAGCGCAGGTAATAGTCCATATCCCGCAAACAAGCGGCAAAACGACGGGTTGTATAAGCATTGCCACCAGGACGAATCAATTCTGGTAGTTCTTCAAATAACTTTGCCCCAGCTTGTTTAACAATTGCGGCAGCATTGGAATTAATCGCTGCTGCGGCTTGAACTCTAGCTGTTCCACTATCAAAGTAGGATTTGAGGGTATCAATGGCATTCCGGTCAAAATAACGCCCGGTTACGTCATAATTCTTAATTAAAGTTGTAACGGCATCACGCATTCTTTTTTCTCCCAATCATGAGTTATCTATGATTTGATATTAATTTGGTTGCCATGAAGCACCAACAAGATTCCGTGCCAATTCACATAAAATAGACACTGGCACAAAAACTATCCATCTGCTATCTAAGGATTTTATGCCAAAGTTGACCCCTGATCATGAATTTTCTAGTTTTGTACAGATTAAGAAAGAAAGGTTAACATAACCTGTAATCCAGACAATCTGTAACAAACATGACAAAATCATGTCAAGTTAACTATTTACGATATTCCAGGTAGTGTATGACAACTTGGGTTAGCGTAACAAGGTGAGGATGCTTGGGCAGACTCTGGGTTTATATTAGGTAATTGGCTACATCAGGAGTAAAGTAAAAATGACAACCCCAAAAGAAATCTTGAAGAAGATTCAAGACGAAAAAATTCAGATGATTGATCTGAAATTCATTGATACACTGGGAACTTGGCAACATTTGACCATGTACCAAGACCAGATTGATGAAAGTTCATTCTCTGACGGTGTACCTTTCGACGGTTCTAGTATTCGCGGTTGGAAAGGTATCGAAGAATCTGACATGACCATGGTGCTTGATCCTAACACCGCTTGGATTGACCCATTCATGAAAGAGCCAACTCTCAGTATCATTTGTAGTATTAAAGAACCCCGCACAGGCCAATGGTACAACCGTTGTCCTCGCGTTATTGCCCAAAAAGCGATAGATTATCTAGCTTCCACCGGACTTGGTGATACAGCTTTCTTTGGTCCTGAAGCTGAATTTTTCATTTTTGATGATGTCCGTTACGACCAAACCGCTAACTCCGGTTACTACTACGTTGATTCTGTAGAAGGTCGTTGGAACACTGGTAGAGACGAAAAACCTAACCTGGGTTACAAAACCCGCGTCAAAGAAGGTTATTTCCCAGTTCCTCCCACTGACAGCTTTCAAGATATGCGGACAGAAATGCTGCTAACCATGAAAGATTGTGGCGTACCCATTGAAAAGCAACACCATGAAGTTGCGACTGGTGGTCAGTGCGAACTTGGTTTCAAATTTGGTAAGTTGATTGAAGCCGCTGATTGGTTGATGACTTACAAGTATGTGATCAAAAACGTGGCTAGAAAGTATGGCAAAACCGTCACCTTCATGCCAAAACCCATTTTTGGCGATAATGGTTCTGGTATGCACTGTCACCAATCTATCTGGAAAAATGGTCAGCCCCTATTTGCAGGTGACAAGTACGCTGGTATGAGCGAAATGGGACTTTACTACATTGGTGGTATTCTCAAACACGCTCCAGCATTGTTGGCAATCACCAACCCCACTACCAATTCTTACAAACGCCTTGTACCTGGTTATGAAGCACCTGTAAACTTGGCTTATTCCCAAGGTAATCGTTCTGCTTCTGTGCGGATTCCTCTTTCTGGAGACAACCCCAAAGCCAAGCGTTTAGAATTCCGTTGTCCAGACGCTACTTCTAACCCTTACTTGGCTTTTGCGGCTATGCTTTGTGCTGGGATTGATGGTATCAAAAACAAAATTCATCCTGGTGAACCCTTAGATAAAAATATCTATGAACTTTCACCAGAAGAATTATCTAAGATTCCTTCTACTCCTGGTTCTTTAGAATTGGCTTTGGAAGCTTTGGAAAATGATCATGCTTTCTTGACTGAAACTGGCGTTTTCTCTGAAGATTTCATTCAAAACTGGATTGATTACAAGGTTGCTAACGAAGTTAAGCAAATGCAATTGCGTCCACATCCTTATGAGTTCTTCTTGTATTACGATTGCTAATTACAACAATTACTAACGTACAACTAGTGAATTTTTTAGCCACCCTCTGGGGTGGCTTTCTTTTTCACTTAACTCATAGTCGCTTGGCTACGTCCATAAAGCGTCTGAGTAGCTGCATCCATTTTACCTTGAATGGGATTCCAGTAGTGAGATATTCCTTCATGCAAATTAAGTTCCTGTGCAGCCCGCATCAACATAGATTGTTGACGATTCTTAGCTTGCTGATGTTGACGTACCATTAATTGACGGGCTTTTTCTTGAATAGACATGACACTACCTCCCTGTATTTATTTACTAAGGAATAATTTACTATTCCCTGCGATCCGATGATAACACAAAAATCTGTAGCGTAAACTACAGAATCTTAAATGAATAGGATTGATATGATTATATCTCCTCTATCCTGCTTGCATTTTCGATGAGAACATAAAATTCTGTAGCGTAAACTACAAAATGATATTTTTGTTATAAAACTTCATGAAATTGGTCAGTTGTCAGTTGTCAGTTGTCAGTTGTCAGTTGTTAGTTGTCAGTTGTTAGTTGTCAGTTGTCAGTTGCAAAAGAATATTTCTCTCCCCTACTCCCCTACTCCCCTACTCCCCTACTCCCCCTACTCCCCTACTCCTCCACTATGGATAAATCAAAATCTTATAAGTTTCCGCCGTGGGGGCGATCGCTTGATCTACGGCTTGTGGTAGATTTTCTAGGGGATAGCGATCGCTAATTAAGGCTTTCACATCAATGCGGCGATTAAATACGATGTCCGCAGATAGGCTTTGCAGGCGGTAGGATGAGCTATAACTGCCCATTAAGTCTATTTCCCGACGGTAGAGAGTATTGGGGTTAATGGGGATGGTTAACTCGTCTGGGAACTCTGCAAAGAAGAGAATTTTTCCACCTTTGCGAGTACAGTCTAAAGCTTGAAAGAATGCTTTATCACTGGGAACAGCTAACAAGGTGACATCAACACCCATTCCCCCAGTTAAAGCCTGAATTTTGGTAGATAAATCAGCGTCACGGGCATCAAAAGCCGCTTCTGCGCCTACTTCTAGAGCTTTTTCAATTCTAGATGGCAAGAGGTCGGTAGCGATCGCTTTCGCTCCAAAATACTTCACCAACATCATAAACATTAACCCAATGGGACCTGCCCCAGTTACTAATACAGTTTGTCCCGGTGCAATTTGAGCTTTTTTCACCGCTTTTAAACAGCAATTAGTGGGTTCAACAAAACTCGCCTCTTCAAAACTGATATCATCAGGAATGGGAATTAAGCCACCATTTTCGACAATGTGACCTGGAACTTTCACATACTCCGCAAAACCGCCACCACTGGCGTTAAAACCTGCGGTAGTCGAGATATTTTTATAAACATCGCACATCGAGAAATTATCATTCAAGCAATAGGCGCAACGCATACATGGTATATGGTGCATCACCGCTACCCGTTGTCCTACTTGCCACCCTTTTACCTGTGAACCAACAGCCGCAATAGTTCCAGCGGTTTCATGCCCAAATATGCGTGGCGGTTCATACAAAGGATAACGAATCTTTTTAATATCGGACTGACACAAACCCACAACCCGCACCTGCACCAGCACTTCATCTGCGTCTAGGGTAGGAACTGGGATTTCCTCGTAGGATAATTGATTTACGCCTCTAAATACTTGTGCTTTCACGTTGGTTTTCCACTATTTAACGTTACTAGATTTAACATTTTGTGGTCAACTTGAGATTATAGAATTTGGGAAAAACCAGAAAATTCTTTAAATTTACATCACATCTGTAACCCAAAATACAGATTAATAAATCATCCTAATTAGAAAACCCAAATAAAGAAATAATTATTTTTACCTAAAATATAAACTTAATTTCCACCAAAATATACATCACCATAATAATGGCAAAATGCCGTTATTTTCTATTTCTCATGAGATATCATCAAAATAATTGGCAATAATACATCTTCCCTACTTGTGAATTTCCAGGTTAAATATAATTACTAATTGCCGTAGTAAAATCTAGGTTTATTTATAAATTTTATCATGCAGATGCACCATATAGATTATGATCTGCTGTCTAAATCCCGATTGTTCAAATCCTCAAAATCCAGATCATCATCAACTTTGTCAAACTTGTCACACTCCGTTAGTGCCACTTTTGAGAAATCGGTTTCGTGTCCTCCGTGTTCTTTCTGATGAAGGCGGATTTGGCAGAACTTATATATCAGAAGATATTGATAAATTAAATGAATTATGTGTAGTTAAACAACTAGCACCAAAATTTCAAGGTACTTGGTCACAAAAAAAAGCAATTCAGCTATTCTCAGAAGAAGCGAGACGACTTCAAGAATTAGGAGAACATCCCCAAATTCCCACATTAATAGCTTATTTTGAACAAGATAATTGTTTATATTTAGTACAACAATTTATTGATGGTCAAAATTTATTTAATGAATTAAAGTCTCGAAGAATTTATAAAGATTGGGATATTCAATCTATTTTATTAGATTTATTACCAATTATCAAATTTGTGCATCAACATGGGGTAATTCATCGTGATATTAAACCAGAAAATATTATTCGTCGAAAATCTGATGGGAGATTAACACTTATTGATTTTGGTTCTTCTAAACAGTTAACTGCACAAGTACAGCGAAAAAATGGTACTTCTATCGGTTCCCATGGTTATTCTCCCATTGAACAAATTAGAGATGGAAAAGCCTATCCTGCAAGTGATTTATTTGGTTTGGGTGCGACTTGTTTTCATCTATTAACAGGAATTTCTCCTTTTCAATTATGGATGGAATATGGTTATGCTTGGGTAGGAAATTGGCGGCATTATTTACGTTTTCCTTTGAGTTTAGAATTAGCAGAAATTATAGATAAGCTACTACAAAAAGAAATCCAGAACCGTTATCAATCTGCTGATGAAGTAATTAGAGATTTGATGAAAAAGCATACTCATATTCTACCAGCAGCGAATCATACAATTATAGAATCACCTAGAAAAAATTCTCACCCACATTCATCAAAATATATTTGGGTTAGAAATTTAATTTTCATCTTGGGGATAATTGTTTTTTTGGGATTAGCAGAATCTGGTTATCGAGAATTTCGCAAGTTAAAAACTAATTTTTCTTTTAGTTGGAGTCAACCTCGCAATAGTCCACCAATATCTGAAATATCAGCAAAAAAATTATCTTTAGTCAATACTTTTTCTGGACATAAAAGCAAAGTTTTGTCAGTGGTTATGAGTCCAAATGGTAAACTGATTATCAGTAGTGGTGATTGCGAGAAAAGTAGTAATAGTCAATGTCATAATATTAAATTATGGGATGTCATAACAGGTAAAGAAATTACCAGTCTCCAGGGACATTCCCAAAATGTTAATGCAGTAGCTATAACTGCTAATGGAAAAACTTTAGTTAGTGGTAGTGATGATAAAACTATTAAAATTTGGAATTTACAAACAAATCAATTAATTCACACTTTAAAAAGTCATACTGATGCAATTCATAGTTTAGCTATTAGTGGTGATGGTAAAACTTTAGTTAGTGCTAGTGATGATAAAACTATCAAAATTTGGAATTTAACAACAGGTAAGCTAATTCGTACTTTAATTGGTCATAAATATTGGGTACGTTCTGTAGATATTAGTCCTGATGGTGTCACCTTAGCAAGTGGTAGTTTTGATAAAACTATTAAATTATGGAATATTAATCAAGAAAAACCGATTCAGACTTTAAGTACCAGTTCACAAACAGTCATAGCTGTGGCTTTTAGTCCTAATGGTAAAATTTTAGCAAGTTCCAGCCGCGACCGCACAATTAAATTATGGAATCTACAAACCCTAAAAGAAATTCGGACTCTCATGGTAGAAGATAATAGTGTTAATACTATTGCTTTTAGTCCTGATGGTAAAATTTTAGCAAGTGCTGGACGAAATATTTCTGGAGAACAAATCTATCACACCATTAAACTCTGGAACGTGGCTACAGGAGAGGAAATGCTAACATTGACGGGACATAGTAATGCTGTTATCTCCCTTGCTTTTAGTGCTGACGGGAAGTTTTTAGTTAGTGGTGGTGAAGATAATTTAATTAAAATTTGGCAGATTCCAGTCAATAATGACGAAAATTTTTCCCGTCGAGGTTTGGTACTTGATAAAACTAAATTTCGGTAAGTAGGTGAACGGAAAAAACCAAACTCTGTAAAGAAACGTAAAATCGCTGAAAACTTCTTTACTCTTGCCTCAAGCCTATTGCTATAACGACAATTTTCAACGCCAACCTAAAAAAGATTGTCGTCAACAGATAAACTCACTTATAGAGATAAATACTGGACGCTGATATCAAACCAGAGGCGGAAGGTAATTGAGCAGTAAACGTGATATAGATAATTGTGAGCAAAATTATGGCAGACTGGCAAATAATTACTGGTGGTGTGACAGCAGCACGGGGGTATAAAGCTTCGGGAATTACAGCAGGACTGAAAGCTTCGGGATTACCGGATTTAGCTTTAATTGTATCAGACGTGGAAGCGATCGCCGCAGGTGTATTCACCACTAGCCAAGTTAAAGCAGCCTGTGTAGATTACTGTCGTCAGGTATTACAAGGGAAACATAGCGCTAGAGCCATTCTTTGTAATGCAGGACAAGCTAACGCCGCAACAGGTGAACAAGGGATTAAAGATGCTCAAGAAAGTGCAGATTTACTAGGTCAAGAATTAGGTATTAACCCAGAATCCATTTTATTAGCTTCCACTGGCGTAATTGGTCAACGGATTAAAATGGATATTTTGCGGGGTGGTATCCCTAAAGTAGTTGCAGAACTATCAGAAACAGGTTCAGACGCAGCCGCAGGAGCAATTGTCACCACAGATTTAGTGACAAAATCCATAGCCTTAGAAACCATTATCCATGACCGTCCAGTGCGAATTGGTGGAATTGCGAAAGGTTCAGGCATGATTCACCCCAACATGGCGACAATGTTAGCCTTTGTTACCTGTGATGCAGCAGTCTCTTCCACCCTTTGGCAACAAATGTTAACCAGAGCAGCGGATAGAAGCTTCAATTCTATCACAGTTGACGGTGACACAAGTACAAATGATTGTTTAATTGCTTTAGCAAATGGTCAATCTCGCACCCCAGCAATTACCGAAATGGGGGCAGAGGCCCAGAAGCTAGAAGCTATGTTAACTTATGTATGTCAGCATTTAGCGAAAGCGATCGCTCGTGATGGCGAAGGTGCAACTTGTTTAATAGAAGTCCAAGTCACTGGCGCTCACGATGAATTATCAGCCCGCCAAATCGCCAAAACCATTGCCGGGTCATCTTTAGTCAAAGCTGCCATTTTCGGTCATGATCCCAATTGGGGACGGATTGCTGCTGCTGCTGGACGGGCTGGAGTCCCCTTTGAACAAGAAAACCTCTCCGTTAAATTAGGGGATATTTTACTGTTTGAAAATGGTCAACCTTTAGCTTTTGATAAAGCCGCAGCTAGTGCATATTTAAAAGCAGCAGCTAATGGTGAATATCTGCAATCAGACACGGTGTTAATTTCCGTCGGTGTCGGTAATGGTCATGGAACAGGTCAGGCTTGGGGTTGTGACTTGAGTTATGATTATGTGAAAATTAACGCTGAGTATACGACCTAAAAAAATCGGCGTTGCTGCTTAACTTTTAGTTGCAACGCCAATAGTTCTTAATCTGAGTTGAGGTTTGACAATGCCGCTATAATATTTTTATTATCAGCAATACTCGACACCCATGATTCAAACTTTATCTAAAGTTACTACCTTTGAAGAATTTGTCGCTGGGCTTCCTGAAAATTCCGGGGTACGTTACGAACTACATAATGGGAATATCATTGAAATGGCACAACCAGTAGGAGAACATGAAGAATCAAAAGGGTTTTTAACGATCAAGCTGAGTGCTATAATTGATCGGTTAGACCTGCCCTATTTAATTCCCAACCAAGTTATAGTTAGACCAGAAGGTAAAGATTCTGGTTATTTTCCAGATGTGTTGGTGCTAAATCGTGAAAATTTGGTAAACGAAAAATTATGGAAAAAAGAATCTATCTTGAGTAATGGTGCATCTATACCTTTGGTGATTGAAGTTGTCTCAACTAATTGGCGTGATGATTACCATTTAAAATATGCTGATTATGAAGAAATGGGAATTTCTGAATATTGGATTGTAGATTATGCAGCTTTAGGTGGTAGGAATTTTATTGGTAATCCAAAACAACCGACAATCTCTGTTTGTAATTTGGTTGATGAAGAATATCAAATTAGTAAGTTTAGAGATCATGAACGGATTATTTCCCAAACTTTTCCTGAATTAAATCTCACCGCAAATCAAATTTTTCAAGCTTCTTTATCATAAAATCATGAATAAATTTTTCCGTCACATAAGTAGGTTGGGGTTGAAAATTGTCGTTATAGCAAGGCAATAGGCAATACTTCGACTTCGCTCAGTAACCAGAGGTAAGAGTAAAGAAGTTTTCAGCGATTTTACGTTTCTTTACACAGTTTTGTTTTATTGTGTTTACCTACTTAGATTGATTATTGAGTAAGAAAACTTCCGTTAAGTCGCACGGGTTACATACCATAAATTAACTTATTTGTCAACAGTACATTTTTCTCCCAGTCAACTTCCATAATTTCTTGGCTAATTTTTGTCTAAATCTCTCTCAAAAATTGCTGCTAATTTATGAGGTTTTGTATTATTTCTAGATATTGATTTCTGAAACGACTATAAATAAAGGGTTTTGAGGATCATATTGTCAGACAGATATAAAATTGACAATATAAACCCAATTATGAAAATCTTCATAATTATAGCAAATCGCCGAAAGTATTGCAAGCTCGTTGCTAAATAAAAATAATTCTCAATTAATTATTAAGAAAATCTAAACTTGAATTGTGATGAGTTATGAATATTAAAAGTATTATTATATTTTTATAAGTTTTAATTATAATTTATTCCTAAAATAGCTTTAGCAGACTTTGATATCTATACCATGTAACACCAAAAATCAATAACTGGAAATTTTAGTCTTTGGGACTCTGCGCCTCTGCATGAGGTAAAATTGTACTCGTGACATTCGTAAATTTCCAATCAAAGGTGTATTTTATGCGGTTACGCTCAATGCAGTTAATTTTTATAGCAGGACTAATGGGGTTACTTTCCTGGATATGGACACCCACAGCCTTAGCATTAACACAGATTAAACTATCTAATATTTCCTACCACGAATGTCCATCAGAACTCGCCAGTGGAATAGTAGGTAGTAGCGGTTCAAATTCTGCCAGTTGCTTCATCGTTACAGGTAAAGCGGAAAATAGCACCCGTAAAACCGTATATGATGCGGATATTTTTGGGCGCATATATGATGCTAACGGTGATTCAACCTTACAAAATCGCACCCGTCTGGGTTTAATCGCGGAAGTTCCTCCCGGAGTTAGTGATTTTGAATTTAGAATCACTGTCCCTAGTAATCAACCTTTACCATTACAACTTAAACAATTTAAAGCTGCTGGATTTAGCGGACGAGTGAGAAGATAAACATAAAATGCACAATTTTTTAAATTTCAAAAAAGAAAAATTACTGCGTCAATAACTCCCCCACCGTTCTGATGTTATTGATGATTATTGATTTCAAACAAAGATGCAAAATTATTCTTAGCGTCTTTACGCGAAATTAAATCAGCATATATCAAGTTATTAGTAAACGAAGTGCTAAAAAATGCTAATGGCTCTGCAAAAATTAGCATTGTTAACAAACACTAGCTAATCATAAGCTTAACAGTAACAACCAATAAGTATGATGAACACAGTAGCAGAGGGATAAAACCAGAAGTTAATTTTTCCTAAACTTTGGTAAATAGCCATTAAACATAGTTTAACAATGAATTATGGCTAAATTCTGACTTCTAAATTTTTGCTAAGTTGAAGTAGTTTAAATCATTAAATATTAGAGAAAATAGGGGAAATCAGTAATTAAGCTGCTCACTACAAGCATATCCTCAATATTCTTAAACTTGACTTTATCTAAACCTAGTGTAATAGTATTACTATATTTTTAGTGGGTAGCCTAATCCAAATTCATGAAAGCTGAATTTGAAGCGGAGGAACCAAGTATTTGGGGCTAATCTTATGAGAGACACCTTCCAGTCTTAGCCCGTCAGCTAACTCCGTCGGCAATGGAAGGAACCTCCAAAACTTTGGCTGTAACACCAGTTATGATTGGGGCTTCCTTAATCAATTGCGGATTTTGGATTTAAGATAAATCTAATATCTAAAATTGTTATCCCTGCTTCTCGTTGGTTAATCGTTTCAAGGGAGAGAAGTTAAAACTGTGAAAATCAAAACAATGTTGGCACGTTTGCAAAGTGCGATAGGTCGTGATGACTTAATTGAACAAATGGTGCTATTACCAGAAACTCAAAAATCATTTGCTAAAAGAGGTTCCCAGACAAAATCAGCTAACTTAATTGTCGGCTATAATGGTTCACCGCAAAGTCATACAGCCCTAGATATTGCCTGTTGGATTGCCCACCAAACGAGTTTAGCAACTAACTCACAAGTTACAGTTCAAGCTGTTTATGTAGTGGAAGAAAACTGCAATTATCAGTATGTTGATATATTCAATGTTGCTGATAATAAAGCTCAATTAGAATGCCAATTAAGTAATATATCAAAGCCAGTCACGTTGCGATTAAATCAACCCAAAGGAACAGCAATTTTACCGCAGTTAGAAAGAGAATCGAGAACTTATCTCCAGGAAGCAGATAGAATTCTTTGGCAAGCAAAAACTTTAGCCGAAGAATGGCAGGGTTCATTTAAATCTCATTTACGGTTTGGTAACATTGTTAAAGAACTTCATCAGGTTGTGGAATTAGAAACTGCTGATATTCTATTTTTAGGCTGCAAATCTATCAATCATCCGCTGATTGAAACACTAGGTCATAATTTTCCTTGTGCAGTTTTAGGTATTCCTAATTGTATTGATGAATAATCTCGGTTTTCAATTACAGTAATTTGAAATTCCATTCTTACAGAGGAAACAAAGAACTGGCAAGAGGGTGGGGTCTAAATCTTCACCCAAAACTTGCTACTTACAGCACTTTCCGGCGCACAAATATTTGTACTGAGTTTTTTCATAATTAAAAATACTTAAAAAGCCTGTATCGTCTCCTTTTTAATTATTAATTTTTAATTCTGCCCTGCGGTACTAGCCAATTTTTAAGCGATAATAGGAACATAAGAAAATGGAGTTAATAAACAATACCTTCACCAAATTGGAAAAAGCCTTGATTCGTAACAAAAATGCCAAAGGTATTGAGAAAAATACTCCTTTTGTTAAATAACTAGTTAAGCACTAGTAGGTAGAGGTGGAATATGACAACCCAAAATTTGCTGATCCCTCATGCTTATACGTATCTGCTTGTGAAAATTGGTGTTTTAGTTCTAGCATTGTTGCTGTGGTTTATATTTACAGCAGCCCCTGTTATTTAATTGCATTCACCACTTAGAGATGTTTAATCAAACGTCTCTATTTTATCGAATTTAGCGATGAATATCTTTTTGAAAATTAACAGAATTAGTCAACCAACCCCGTCGCCAAAAAAAGTATAGTAAACTGATTGCCACTAACGCCATTACGCCTAAACATAGCGGGTAGCCCCAATACCAATTTAATTCCGGCATATTGTGGGGTGATTTTTCGGTATTGAAATTCATCCCATATACCCCAGCAATAAAAGTCAAAGGAATAAAAATAGAAGAAACCACCGTCAGCAGTTTCATGATTTCATTCATTTTATTGCTAATTGCTGATAAATAAACATCCATTAAACCAGCCACTAATTCTCGATAAGTTTCCACTATATCCATCACTTGAACTGCATGATCATAACAGTCTCTTAGATAAATTCTCACATCATCACTAATTAATTCACTACCATCTCTAATTAAAGAATTAATTGCATCTCTTTGTGGCCAAATTGCGCGACGTAGTTGTAATAATTCCCGCCGAATTTGATATATTTTTTGCAATGTTTGTTGACTAGGATTAACGATTACTTCGTCTTCTAAATCATCAATTCGTTCGCCATAAAGTTCTAAGACTGGGAAAAATCCATCAATAATTGCATCTAATAAAGAATAAGCCAAATAATCACTTCCCTGTCTACGGATAATACCTTTAGCTTTATTAATTCTCGTTCTCACACCATCAAAACAATCATGTTCTGGTTCTTCTTGCACTGTCAAAACATAATATTTGCCTAAGACTAAACTTACTTGTTCACTATAAAAACCGCCATTATTATGATTAGGTACAACCATGTGGGCAATAATCACTAATTGCTCTTCATAATCCTCGATTTTTGGTCGTTCTACCATGTTGACAATATCTTCTAAAATTAGAGTATGTAAATCAAAAGTTTGACCTAAACGATGTAAAATATCTTTACTACCTAAACCTTGAACATCTACCCAAGAAACAGATTCTGTATCTAAATAATTAAGACATTCTTCTGGATAACTTATTTGTTTCTGAATGAGTTCAGTTTGGTTATAGTCAATCAGAAAAATAATTGGTTGTTCAGCATTTTCATCAATAATGATTGTTCCTGGTGGAGTTCCTGCTTGGTGAAAAAATTCTTTATCGTGTGATTTATGGATAAATTTGGAAACTCGGCGAATTTTCTTAACCATAAATTTTAAGTCTCTAGATATTACTGATTTAAATCTTAACGCATATCATATAATACTTCTAATTTATCCAGATATAAAAAGCAGAAAAATATGCTTATGCAACCAAACCAGCAAACATTTTGGTTAATTGAACCTGAAGCAAAACCATTGCAGCAGATTATAGGTGGTGGTTTTATTTTACCAGATGGACAAGTAGCGTACCTTTGGTCAGCGCAGCTATCGCTAGAATTTTACCACATTCCAGTTATGCCACCAATGCATCTCTACCATCTTTTCAACAACTGCAAAATCAAAGAGGGAGAAAATTAGTATTTGGAGAAAACTCACGAAATAATTATCATCTCCAAAGTTTTAAACTAGTAAGGGATCAAGATGTAACAGGTATCAACATTTCTGGTATAAGTAAGTGGACGTTAAATAACCAAAATGTGTAACGATATGTAAATTCACCTCAATGCGTTATTGTGGTTGAGTTTTAGCCATTTCACAAAACGAAATATACTTTGATTTTTCTCCGCCTACCTACTTAGTTGCCATAGGATGTTATTTTCAACTTTTCCATCAAGATATTAGTCAACATTCTGCTAATATTGCAGTTATGCAATGGTTGAAAGCACCTAAATCCACAGCTTGGTATACTCAAGGATGGGAACAAATTTCCTTAATTCATGGACATAAAGGTAAAACCAAAATTATTGTAGATTAAATATACCCTATTCCAGAGATCTTCCATTTATGAATACTAGTGAAAATCTGATCTTAGTTGTTGGTTCTACCGGTGGAGTCGGACAACTTGTAGTTAGTAAACTATTAGAAAAAGGCTTACCAGTTCGCATTCTCACCAGGAATGCCGAAAAAGCCGCAAAAATGTTTAATAACAAAGTAGAAATTGCAATTGGTGATATCTGTAAACCCAGCACATTGACAGCAGCAATGGCAAATATTACCGCCATTATTTGTTGTACAGGAACTACCGCTTTTCCCTCTGCAAGATGGGAATTTAATCAAACCCCCAATATAATCGAATTGGTAATAACTGCATTTAATCCCCAATTTCTAGAAGACAAAGCGAAAAATACCCCGACTAAAGTTGATACTCAAGGTGTAATTAATCTGATTTCAGCAGCGCCAAAAAACTTAAACCGCTTTGTGTTTGTTTCCTCCTGTGGAATTTTGCGGAAACATCAATTTCCTTTTAGCATTCTTAATCTTTTTGGTGTGCTTGACGCTAAAGAAAAAGGAGAACAAGCAATTATTAATTCGGGCATAGCTTATACTATCATTCGTCCCGGACGTTTAACTGATGGACCATATACATCCTATGATCTCAACACCCTACTCAAAGCCACAAGTGAAGGTAAATTAAACATAGTTTTCGGAACAGGGGATACAATTTCTGGTGATACTAGTCGGATTGATGTGGCTGCAACTTGTGTAGAAAGTTTATCTTATCAAAGTTCTGTGAATAAAGTTTTTGAAATAGTCAATCAAGGAAATAGACCGACTATAATTGATTGGCAAAATCTTTTTTCACAATTATAAAAAAGATAGCAAAAAAAACATGAATTATGAAACTCTTGTAGTGCGGGCATCTTGCCCGCTGTATTAGCACTGGCAGAATCAAAGATAATTGCTAATCGGTTAGAGTCACAGGGACTAATTCGATATGCTTGATAATCTTTGGGAGATTTAATAATGGGAATTACACAACTAGTATCGTACATATTTTTAATGGGTAATTGGTGATGAAGAAATGGGTAGAAAATCCCCAAAAACAGGACTTACTAACTAAAGTAAGCCCTGATAGATTTTAATCTCAAGTTATACCCATTTGAAAAATAGATGATTGCAAAACCAATTCACTATCCCAATGGGATAAAATAGAATGACTAAGGTTTTTTCTCTGTCTTCACTTTAGCTTCTACTTTGACACTTTTCACACCAGCTACTTCCTTGATTAAAGTTTCAGCTTGTGTGATTTCTTGCTGAGAAGTTGCTGTTCCTTTAAGGATAATTGCCCCATTTTTGTTGACTACTTCCAACTTATTCTCAGGTAAACTGGCTTTTAGTTTTTTGCTAATTTCAGTTTTTAAGTCGGTTGTAGATGTAGAAGTTGTAGATGTAGAAGTTGCAGTAGAAGTTGCAGTAGGAGTTGCAGTAGAATTATCTATAATTCGCGTCGTATCAGAAGCGGGTTTGGCTGGTACAGCAGGAGTTTCACTGGTAGTACCAGTAGTTTCTGAACCTGTTTTTGGTGCTTCTTGACAACCAACCATACCAGCTAATAAAACGCTACTAACGAGAAAAGGAATGAGCTTTTTCATGTTGATTTCCAAAATTGAATACTTGAAGTGATGGATTTTACTGTGAGTGATGCCCAGGAGCAAATCTTAAAAAAGAATTAAATTGCTACACCCAAAAGTCATAAACCAAATACCTGAATAACTGACAATATGACAACTTTCCAATAACTAAATTAAAACGCTTTTATTGAAAAGAGCCAATTTAATTGTACTCATGGCTATAGAATATTGACGGTTTGATGCTCACTGATAGCCACTATCTCTATATTCTCTATCATAGAGACTCAGCCGCATCTTTTTTGGGATTGATAATTGGGGAAGTGGGGGAAGTGGGGGAAGTGGGGGAAGTGGGGGAAGTGGGGGAAGTGGAGGAAGTGGGGGAATATTTCTTCCCAATGACAACTGACAACTGACAACTGACAAAGAGAGGATATTGCACCTGAATTGTTCGGTTATACCACTTTCTATCTTCACACTAATGACGATAATCTCGTAGATATAGTTTGCAAATGTCTAAATATAACCACCATTAGCTGCTGAAGCAATCAAGAGGTGAAAACCTGTGTACGAATGGATTTTGCCAAGTCTCAAGGAAGTTTTATCTGAAAATCAATCTCATCTTGCTGAGTGTTCCTCGGCTAAAGCAGAACAGCAATGGCGTGTCAGTCTCGCAGCCACGGAAAACTTGCTGTTGAAAACTTTAGCTGCAACTTCACCTGATACTACTCCAGGTTTGGTATTAGCCGCACCTGCACCTTTATTTAGTCACCCCCAACTAACACAACGGTTACAAACGGTAACTTTTACAGCCAGACCTTTTAACCCTTTGGCGTTGATGCCATTCATTATGCCATCAGAAATGGCGCGGAATATAAATAATATAGAAACAAATACTTCCGATAATACTACTTTTCAAGAATCTATCTTACCTTTATTACCGGCTGATCCTTTGGGTGCGGAACAGTTTTGTTTGGTGTTTACAGATAAATTTAGATTAGTTTTGGTTTTGGGGGAACATCAAAATGGTAAAAAAGAGTTTTTGTTTTCCTTTGAACCGGAAATAGTAAAAAAAGCTTGGCAATCTTTAGGTGCTAGGGTAGTTTTAACTAATCCAGAATTGTTTGCTGATTTAGATATTCAGGTGCAAAACTATCCTTTGGTTGCACCAGATTATCACACTATAATTCAATTTAGTCAGTTATTACTTCAAGAATTAACAATTACAGAAAATAATCCAGTTACACATACTTCATCACATTTTCATTCACCAACTCCACTGCCAAAATCTCCATCTCGTTCTGACATAGAATTACTCCAAGCCTTTGCCCATGAAGTTCGTACTCCATTGACAACTATTCGGATGATGACACGGTTACTATTAAAACGGCAGGATTTGCCGGGGAATGTAATCAGTCGTTTAGAAGTTATTGATCATGAATGTACTGAACAAATTGACCGGATGGAGTTATTATTTAAAGCAGCAGAATTAGAGAATCTATCACAACCTTTAAAATTGGCTAATTCACACTTGACCCCAATGTGTTTAGAGGATATTTTACTGCAAAGTATTCCCCGTTGGCAACAAGCAGCAACTCGGCGTAATTTAACTTTAAATGTGGTTTTACCGAAGCAATTCCCCACGGTGGTTAGTAATCCGGCGATGTTAGACCGGGTACTTACTGGTTTAATAGAGAATTTTACTCGCAGTTTACCTGCTGGTAGTTGTATTCAGGTGCAAGTAATGACTGCTGGTGATCAGCTAAAATTGCAATTATCTCCTCAGTTTGATTGTCAAGATAAAGGCTATACAACAACACCACCAATTCGTAGATCTTTAGGTCAATTATTAATGTTTCAGCCGGAAACAGGGGCAATTAGTTTAAATATGGCAGCAACTAAGCATTTATTTCAAGCAATTGGTGGAAAGTTGATTGTGCGTCAACGTCCTCAAAATGGGGAAGTATTAACAATTTTCTTACCTTTGGAAGTCGGTCATCAAGCATTGGTGACAAGTTAAGGAAAAGGGGAAATTGTCAAGGGGGTATTTGCAGAGGTCAATAATCATGGGAAACTCAATATAGACAAGCAATTGAGCGAATTAAAACTAGCCATGACCACCAGCCGAAAAACAAATAGAGACCACGCCAAAAAGAAACACAGACCAATGGTGGAAGATGAAGTAATAGCCGAGCAACTGGAAAAATTACTGACACCAGCGATTACAAATCAAGAAAATTACTACCGAAAACTAGGACTTAGAGAAAGGATACTGAATTTACCGTTGATGATGGCCGCGGTGTTAACCTTATTATGGCGAGACGTAGCAGGAGTCAGAGAACTGACAAGAATATTAGCTAGAGACGGTTTTCTCTGGTGTAATCCCACAAAAGTTAGTCAACAAGCCATATCACAGAGATTTTTGACATTTCCATCAGAATTATTTGAAAAAGTATTCAAAGATTTATTGCCTAGTTTAAGAACAGCCTGGCATAGTAGAAATAAACGTCCCCTGCCAGAAAGTATTCAATTTACCCTATCAAAATTTGAGAAAATTTGGATAATAGATCCCACATTCCGCACCCTTAACTGTCACAGATCAAAAAAGCCCTTAAAGTAGTACATAATAACTAAAGTCAATTCAAAAATTAAGATGCTTAATGAGAATAAGTAGTATTAAAAGGGACGTGGTGTGATAAAGTGAAACTTGGTAACAAAAGAAAAAAATGAGGCGATAACCAAATAAGAAATAATTGATGACAACAGAAGTATTAGAGGAAACTGCTGTGAAATTAAAACCTCAAGAAATAGAAATTGAGAACATAGACCATCTAGGGATAGTAGCAGGAATCATAGATTCAATCGGAATAGTAGAAATAATAAATGAATTAATAGGAGTCGAAAAAGACGAAAAAGTAAATGCAGGTCAAGTGGTAAAAGCCATGATAAT
>Ga0208858_1000010_pt1 | contig 65811 bp, 51 predicted proteins | sample LakMenEpi16Nov12_FD_150704 | JGI IMG/M metagenome (GOLD analysis project Ga0208858, IMG submission 150704) | Freshwater microbial communities from Lake Mendota, WI - 16NOV2012 deep hole epilimnion (SPAdes) | ecosystem: Environmental > Aquatic > Freshwater > Lake > Epilimnion/Euphotic zone ...
CGAGGAAGGCACAGGGGAATAATAATATTCCTGACCAACCTACGAATACGAAGCGATCGCGCTTTAGCCAGTCGTCTAATACGTCAAACCACCCTCTACTGGGGGCGCGTCCAACTGCGATGGTCATGAGAGCAAATCTCCAAAATGTTTTATAATTACGGATTTTATGCGTTTATAGATGGCGAATATGAGCCAGCTACACAAAATTAACCAGATTGTCAATCTAGTTTACAATTTTTTACGCTTTCTATCATAATAGGTGAAAATCTCTAATTTTGCCAGTGGGCGAGAAAGAAAATTTTATTTGAGAATTGGAAGGTAGGAAAGTAGGGAAAAATTTCTTAGCAACTGACAACCGACAACTGACAACTGACTAATGACGCTAGAATGGGTTTTAAAGTGAAAATTCATTAATTCTAAATGTTTACCATTGACTTAAGCATCAGAAATACTGCTTTCCCTATATCAGTACAACGCAAGTCTACTGAAGATGCCGAAGCTGTTTATCAGCTAATTTTGGCGGCCATGCGCTCTGGCAATCCTGATCTTGTGGAACTCAAGTGCGAAGGCAAAACAGAGAAAAAAATTGCTGTTCGTGCTAGTGAAATTTCGGGAGTCCAGATTATCCAAAAAGATAGTGCAGCTACTAGCAGTGGTAAACCACCTGGCTTTGCTGCTTTTACTGCTGAGTAACCCAAGGTGTAAACATGACAGCAGTGGGCATTGAAGTTAATAATTTAAACTTCTTTTGGCCTAATGGGGAGCAAGTGATCAAATCTTGCTCTCTTCAAGTACCTAAAGGTGAGTTTTGGATGCTTTTGGGAACCAATGGCAGTGGTAAATCTACGCTTCTGAGATTAATAGCGGGTTTACTAGCTCCTCAATCTGGGGAAGTTATGGTTTCACCTCCTGTTGGTTTTGTGTTCCAAAATCCTGATCATCAATTGGTAATGCCAACGGTTGGGGCAGATGTGGCTTTTGGTTTGGTGGCGGAAAAGTTACAACCTGCTATGGTGAAGGCTAGGGTTGAGGAAGCTTTGGGGGCAGTAAATTTATTGTCTCTACAGCGACGACCTATTTACGCCCTTTCTGGGGGACAAAAACAACGGGTGGCTATTGCTGGAGCGATCGCTCGTCACTGTGATGTTTTATTATTAGATGAACCCACTGCTTTACTAGATCCAGATAGTCAACTCGATTTAGTCGCTAGTGTGCGTAATTTAGTTAAAAGTCGCGGGATTACGGCTTTGTGGGTAACTCATCGGTTAGAAGAGTTAAATTACTGTGATGGTGCTTTTTTATTGGAAAAAGGCTGTTTAGTTGATTCTGGTGCGGCAGAACGGCTCAAACAGCGATTAATTCAAGTACATCATTAGGTTTAGTAGGAGTCACCGAGTCAGGAGTCACCGAGTCAGGAGTCAGAAAAAAGAAGAAGAAAGAAGAAAGAAGAAAAAAGAAGAAGTAAAAGCCCTAATTTTGAGAAATTTTTGACCAGATGCCAGAATACAGGATGCTGTATAGGTATCTGGTTTTTTAATATAGCGAAATATAAAATTTTGCAGATTGGGAAAAAATATTTTTTTAGAGAAAACAACTTCAGGAAGCCTGATTTTTAGGGGTGTTTTCGGAATTACGGCTTCTATCTTAGGGTCTATTTTTGATTGAAAGAAGCATTTTTTATTTTTTGTAACATGGGGTTACAAGCAATGCTTCATTTAATATAAGTCTTATGAATGATTTTTGTTAACTCTAGATAATTGTGATTAAAAACCATGTCTCGTTCCATAGTCCCGTCCGTTCTCTTAGTAGACGGTTACAATATTATAGGCGCTTGGCCTTGCTTGATAAAAACCCGTGATTATGCCGGACTTGAGGCTGCACGGGGTGAGTTGGTGGAAGCAATGACTAATTATAGTGCTTTCCAAGGTTATGACACTCAGGTAGTGTTTGATGCTCAATATCAAAACACTCCTAGCAACAGAGAAACTATTACAGATTTTTTAACAGTACATTATACGGATTTTGGCCAGACCGCAGACACATATATCGAAAAAACCTGTGCGTCTCTCCGTCACCAAATAGCCCAATCTTTACTTTCTCGCATGATTGTCGCTACATCAGATCGGGCGCAGCAGTTAACAGTTCAAGGGTATGGTGCGGAATGGTTGTCAGCGCATCAGCTATGCGGTGAAGTAGAAACTACTGTTTGTCGGATGCGCCATAGGTATCAGTCACAGAAACAACCTAAAAGTAGATTTCTGATGAATGGAATTGATGCTAAAGCCAGACAAAGACTAACGGAATTACGCATGGGATTATAGATTTTATAATTGATAAATCTCTGAATGTCGCTGCTGGAAAGGGTTTGGGGTATTAAAAGTGAGAGGTTTCAGCAGCAACCAAAAAAAATTTAAAAAATTTTGCCAAAACCACTTGCATTAATTTGGATTTCGGTTTATTATAGCTAAAGTTAAGAGCGTTCCTCAGTAGCTCAGTGGTAGAGCGATCGACTGTTAATCGATTGGTCGCTGGTTCGAATCCGGCCTGGGGAGTTTAAATAAATAAAGCATGAGGCAGAAAATAATCAGCTTCATGCTTTGTTTTTTGTCTGCAAACAAATATGACAGCTTGTCTTTTGACATTGTTGCTATTAATACGAGAAAATCATAATCAGTAATTGTTGTTACCGGGTGTGAGTTCAGAAATATGAATAAGAGTTGTTTTTTTCTGCCAGTTTCTTTACTAAGTTTACTGGTAGTTGTTCCTGTCGTGGCTGCTGATAATCAAAATAATAAAAATGCAGTAAATTCAGATATTCCTAGTTTAAATGAAATCGAATTACCCACCACAAATGCTGAATTATTAACTCAACAACCAGCAGTAAATGAAGTTAAACAAGAACCTACACCAGAACCAGATTTAAATCCTACAAATGATCCGGATATATCTATAGAAACCATTGGCGAAAAAGATATTCTTCCCGAATCTACTCCTACTTATGTAATTGAAAAAGCAGAAATTCAAAAACAGGGTGCAACTAGCATTGCTGATGTTTTAAAAAAAATGCCCGGTTTTGCTATCAATGATGTTGGACATGGTGCAGATATTCACACAGGTACATACTATCGAGGAGCTTCAATTAATCAGTCTGTATTTCTGATTAATGGCAGACCAATTAATAGTAATATCAGTACATATCATGGAGGAACTGATTTAAATAGTATTCCTGTAGAGGCTATTGAAAGAGTTGAATTATATAGCGGTACCGCTGCTTCTTTATATGGTTCTTCAGCCTTTGGCGGAGTTGTCAATATCATTACTAAAGAAGGTTATGGTAAACCTAAATTAACTGGTAGTGCAGAATTTGGCTCATTAAATTTAAATAATCAACAGGTAACTTATGGGGGTTCAACAAATAAAGTTAAATACAACTTTAGCTTTGAAAGATTTTTCATAGATAACCGTTATCTTGTTCCTGTTGGTGCAGCAAATCGTGATACCCAGGGATATTTATTTAATGCTGATACAGCTACAAGCACTTATTTTGGTAGTGTCGGAATAGATTTAGATCCTAAAAACTCTTTGAATTTAGATGTAACTACACTCAGTAGTCGTCGGGGGTTAATTTATTTCGGTTTCCCTTTACAAAGAGACCGATTAGATCATGATGGTTTAAATCTTGGCTTATCTTGGAAAACTCGACTTGGTAAAGGAGAAAATTCTAATTTAACAACTACATTGGGTTATAACCGAGACTATTTTAGCACTTATGGACCAACTGGGGCAACATTTTACAGAACCGGAATTTTAGATACTCAACAATTCAAAACTCGGATAGATCATGAATGGAAAATTACTCCAAATAATCAATTACGATGGGGGTTGGATTTAAAAAATACTGATTTAACTGGTGATGTTATTAGTACAAATCCTGCCCTAATTTCTAAAAACGAAAAAGAAGATAGAAGTGTTTTAAATACGGCCTTATTTGCTGTGAATACTTGGAAAATTGGCGATGCTTTCCAAACTGATTTAGGAGTAAGACAAAACTTTGATAGCCAATTTGGTAGTTATTTTAATCCTAGTTTTGGTTTAAGTTATGCTGTTAATCCAGCTATTGCATTGCGTGGAAGTTGGGCAGGGGCGCAACGCAATCCTGGGTTGGATCAATTATATGTTTTTGATACGGTTCATAATTGGAATCCTAACCCAGATTTAAAACCAGAAATTGGTTCTACTTGGACTGCGGGAGTAGATGTCAAATTCTCGGAAAAACTGTTAGGACAATTTACTTATTTTGGCAATAGTTTAGATAATCGTTTGGGCGTAATTAATGGTAAATGGCAAAATATTGGTTTAGTTGATACTAATGGTTTAGAAGCTGCATTGCAATTAAAAATTGCCCGTGAGTGGTCAACTTTTCTCAACTACACTTATACAGATGCTCAAATCAAAACTGGCACTGAAAAAGGATTACAGTTAGGGTTAATTCCCTACTCTTTGCTGCAAACTGGAATTGGTTATCAAAACAATGGGTGGCAAGGCAATTTATATGCTACTTATAATAGTGGTTCTCGTCGTTCTATTTTTAGTAGAAATCTACCGGGAGAAAGAAGTACAGATTTTGCACCGTCTTTCTTTAATTTAGATTTTAGTGGCCGGATTCCTGTCAGGAAAAATTTGGGACTAACTTTTTACCTAGAAAATATTCTGGGTGAACAATATGAACGAGTTAATCGGATTTATAGCCCTGGTTTTACTTTCCGTGTGGGTTTAAATTCTAGTTTATAATTAGTATGTTTGGGTTAAAAATTAGCCACTGAGTTTTTCGCTTACCAAGTGTTCCTATAAAAACAAAAACCCCAGAAGTAAAACTTCTGAGGTATAAAGAGTTTTAGGAACGATTGAGAACAATAGCAATCTTGTGATCAGTTGGAGTAGGCAATCTTTAGACTGATCACAAGCTGGCTTTGTCAGCATCTCAAACTAAGAACCTAAAAGCCCACAGGTCAACTACTTAAATACTCTAGCAGAGGTCTTTTTATCTCAGTAGCCAAGTTGGCATTTTTTAAATTCTCAATTAGATATCTATCTTTCGACGGATATTAACTAATTCGTAAAGCTTATTTTCAAACTTTTGGGTACAAGCTGACCAATCAAATTCCAGAATTGAAGGACGTGCTTGTGCAGTTAATTGATTTTTAAGATCAGGATTTTCTAGAATGGTAATTACCTTTTGAGCAAAGTCTTCAGGGCTATTAGGTGCAGCTAGAAAACCATTCACTCCAGAAATTACCTGTTCAGCGGTTGAAGGGGCAACAACAGCCACTACGGGAGTTCCAGAAGCTAAGGCTTCGTTGGTTGTGGTACAGAAATTTTCGGTGACAGAAGGGTTGACAAATATATCTGCTTTTGCAAACCAACCTAAAAGTTCTTTACCATGAGATTCACCCCAAATTGTGACACCATTGGGGAATTTTTCAGCCCGACGGCGAATTTCTGCATCTAAAGGACCGCTACCCACAATTACTAAATGGACATCGGGAATTTTGGCAGCAATGAGGGGATAAATGTCTAAAAGTTGATTGACATTTTTTTCTGGGGTAATGCGTCCCACAAATAAAATAGTTGGGCGTTTATCATTAGGAATTGGATCATAACAAATATTGCGAGGATGGAATTTTTCGCAATCAATTCCTTGATAGGGTAAATATTCGCTACGTTGCGCTTTGAGTTTTTGGTATTTAGTTAATTGTTCGCGGGAAGAGAATAAACTTAAATCGTAAGTTTCACTAAATTGTTTAACTAAAAGTGGGAGCAGGGGACGAACTAAGTTAAAGAATGTATTCCCAAAATAATATTGGATATAGGCAATGATATCTGTATGGAAAATTGAAATAATGGGTGTCTTTGTTTTTTTGGCATATTGTACTCCTACAGAACGCCCATAACCTTGTAAGAAGCCAGAATATAAACCTCTCATTTGTGGGGCTTCTTCGACAACAATAATATCGGGTTGAAAGTGATTAAGTAGTTTTGTATCACTCCAATGACGATGACTTAGTGGTTGGGGTAAAGATTTATAAAATATAAGTGGTTCTGTCGGAAATGAATAGGAAGAAAAATTAATAAAAGTTTCTAGTTCTTCTATTCCCGACATGGGACGATTTCCCACTTGTTTAGGATATTTATTATTGATTTCTGGGTGGATTAAAAAAACTTCATGTCCTTGTTTTAATAGCCAGTGAACTCGTTGATGAACAGCGACAGAAACTCCTGTTAAAAATGGAGCATATAATCCTGTAAATAAGGCAATGCGAAGAGGTTTATTTTTCATGATTTTGAGGGAATATTTTCTGCAAAAATAGATTACTGATGCGCTGGTTTATAATAATTGTTGAATTGGTGATTTTAGATGTTGAAGTGAAATAGAAAATCTAAAATTTTCCCATTCTCTTAAATAGATATGTTGGGTTTCGTTCCTTAACCCAACCTACATTTGGTTGACTGAGGAATATTACTTAAAGAGATGTTTTGGGATCAATTGGTTGATCTAGCCATTGGTAAGGACGGTATTCAATTAACCGAATATTTTCACGCCCTTTAATGCGATAAGTTAGTCCACGCCAAGTAATTGTTGATACCCACAAAGAAGATAATATTGTTAACCCGTAAACCCATTGTGTTAGGGGAATAACTATCAACATTTTCAGGATGATTAAAGGTGACAATTTTGGTATTTTTTCACCTTGATTGTGCAGCACTTGATGTATGCCAAATTCCATCAATAGCATTAGTAAAACTAAGCCAATGGTGTACGAGATATAGACGGAAAATAATAAAGCCGCAGCGTCCCATTGAGCCTCCAGCAATAGCTGGAAAATCACGATGATGACTACATTGGGGACGATGATACTAGAATATGCTTCACTGATTATGGCTAACCACCGGGGATGATAAAGTTTAGAACCAATTATTAACCTTTTTAATGATTCTAGTAAGTTACGTAGACTACTTTCTTCCCGATTTAGCATCAATAAAGAAGGAATAAATTTGATTTGCAACTTTTCTTGCTTGATAAGTTTATGGAGAAGCATATCATCTGTTAATACTTCCCCCCACTTATCCAAAAGTTTGATGCGGTTTAATACTTCTGTTTTGATAGCTAATGTTCCACCCCAGGGAATTTGAAAGAGAAACATTTGCACTACGGTGGAAACGTTACCGGAGTAGCGAACTAATGAACCCCAATAATTACCTGTGGGAACATACCAACGATTTCCGGTTGTAAGTCCAACTTGATCATCAATGAGAGGGGTAACTAATTCTCGTAACCAATTAGGATGAGCTACGGTATCAGCATCTATAAAAGCTATAATTGGATAGGCATTATCCAAATCAGAAACAGCTTGAACTAGGGAACTACATTTAAGACTACAATTATGACGAACTGCTCTTAATGTGCTAATTTCGATGTTAGTTGCACCCAGTTGATTGATGATTTCGGTGGCAATTTTAAAAGCTGGATCTTCTTTACTATCAATGATTAGCTTTAAATCATATTCTGGGTAATTTTGCTGTAAAAGCGATCGCAAACAATTAGGTAAAAAAGGATCAGCGCCCCGTAAACAGAGAATTACTGCCGTTTTTGGTAACTGTTCATCTGGTAATGACTTGGGTTTGTGTGAACGTAAATACCATAAAAATACTAACGTTAAACAAGTTTGAATTACCAGCCAACCGAACAAAGACTTAGATAGAAATATCATAAAATCTGGCATTATTTCTATAGTCTTAGAAAGGAGTCGGGAGAAAGGAGTCAGAAGAAGAAAGAAGGAATTAAGTATACAGCACTTTCCGGTGTTATGAGGTACTTATGTAGCGAGCAAGATGCCCGCACTACAAGAGTTTCATAATTCAAGTTTGTACCTCATTAGAGCGAAATCTGCTGTAAATCCTAATTCCTAATTGTAAATTCTCAATTAAGGATCAAGAGAATACTTTAAAAAGATATTAATGCTAGTATTCTTGTCAACTTCAAAACTGGCATTATTGAACTTAGGTGTTCCCGTGCTGATAGAAACAGGAGGATTTTTAGAAATCCCAAAACCCTCTTGAGGAATGCCAAAAAAGTCTTTATTGAGTTTGTGATCACCATTTTGATCATCAACTACAGCTACAGCATAAGTACCAGGTTTTAATCCAGAAAATACCTGCTTTACGGAATTGCCTGTAATTTTAGTACAACCGCTTTTAACTTCACTTTTAGTATTATCGGGAAATCCTTTTTCAGAGTTATAAACTCTCATACAAATTTCCCCAGTTTTGTTACGAATGCCATTAACAACAACAGTTAAAGATGTTGTTGATTCAGCATAAGCTATGTCGGCGAAGCTGATAGTTAGTAAAGTAGCAAGCAAGAAGTTACTAACTTGGAATATTTTCAACATAGATCAATATTTTCCTGACAATAAGTTTAATGTAATTACAAATGCCTCAAATCTAATCGTTATTTCATCAGTTTTTGAATGTCAGTTTTTTGCAACCATTCATTGGTGCGGCGCATTCCTTCTGCTAAATCAATTTTTGCTTGATAATTCAAAATATTTTGCGCCTTTGCAATAGAATAGGCATAAGGACGACTCATAAAATCAACTGATTCTGGGAGAATATCAGCTTTTTTACGAAATAGTTTTTGCCCCTGAAGACGCACTTTCAAAAATAATTTCATTTCCTCTTTAGGTAAAGACATTGGTGCTGGTAAATTTTCCAATGAAGCGAGATGAATAAAATACTCTTTCCAGGAAGTTTCTTTACCGTCGGTAATGTTAAAAACCTCTCCATAAGCTGATTTTTCTATGGCTAAAAAGATGGCATCAATTAGGTTATCTACATATAGATGATTCATCACACCCTTGCCTTCATTAGCATAGGCAAATAATTTTTGTCGCATCATCTGAATTGGCCGCACAATCCAAGGAAGACTTCCTGGCCCATAAACATCTCCAGCGCGAATAACAATTACTCCAAATTCTGGAGCATTATTAAGTTTTAAAATTTCGATTTCCGCTTCAATTTTTGTTTGACAATAAGCATTGTTTTCACCAGAAAGCGTACCTGATTCTGTAACTTTATCTGAGTAATCAAATCCATATACTAAGGCAGTCGAAAGATGAACAAATGTCTTCACACCAGCTTGTTTAGCAGCATTAGCGATGTTCATAGTACCGCTAACATTTATTTCTCGAAAATGCTTAATATCTCCGGCTTCTTCGGCAAGTTGAGCATTATGTAAAACTATATCTACTCCCTGACAAGCTTTTGAGCAAATTGCCGGGTCAGTGATATTACCAACGAAAATTTCTACACCTAACTTTTGGGCTGTTTGATCTTTAGCTTGAGAACTTTGGATACCTTTAACTTTCATGCCTTGCGCTATGGCTAATTCGGCTGCACGTAAACCAATAAATTCGTCAATTCCAGTAATCAGCAGAGTTTTGTTTTGGAAGTTCATGGGGATATAGATAGGTGTTTTGTGATCGTGTGGCGTTAGCCATACAGTTGAGAAAGTTATACAATCTAAGTTTAAGAATTGCGATTAAATGCAACTATGAACTGTTGTACTTGCCAGAGAATTCTACTGTTGTTAATAACATTAAACTTCTATCTTTAGTTGGTTTTAGTCTAGAGAATATTTGGCAGAATTTGATAAATTTTAATGCAACAAATCTCTAGAAACTATCAGCCGGATCAGCAGAACGGAGTTTATTAATAGCTAACGCTCCAGAGGTGATGCAAATTAAGACTGTAGATACCAGAACAAGTAAGGCATTATTATTTGTCATCATGATCGGTAATTTAGTTGCTTTCATGGCAAAATCATACAAACCAATGGAAACAATAAAGCCAGGAATATAACCTAATAATGCTAAGATTAATGCTTGTTGAAAAACAACATTTAATAAATATCCATTAGCATAACCAATAGCTTTTAAAGTTGCGTAGGCAATAAATTGAGTGGCGATATTGCTATACAAAATTTGGTAAACAATTACCACACCGACTACAGAAGCCATAATTAGCATCAAGTTCAGAATAAAACCAATGGGGGTTCTGACTGACCAATATTGTTTTTCAAAATCAATAAATTCTTGACGAGTGAATATTTTTACATCATTTGGTAGATTGGCTTTTAAATTGGCTAAAACCTGTTTTATATCAGCACCGTCTTTGAGTTTAATTACCCCCATATCTATTTTTTCAACTGGACGGCTATTGGGATTTATTCTTAAAAAAGTCGAATCGCTCACAATTAAATTACCATCTACACCAAAGGAAGGCCCTAAACTAAATAAACCACCAACTCTGACTCGATAACCTTTGACAGCATCAAAGGGAAATATTTCAATTGGCTGTTCAGTATTTCCTTGATTAAATAATTCTGCTATTGGTCCAAATTCTGGACGGGCATCTCTATCAAATAGCATGACATCAGAAATTTTGAGTTTATCCAAATTTTGTTGAACTTCTGGAATATCTAGCACGGATTTTCCAGGGTCAAAACCAATGACATAAATTGAATATTTCTCTCCGCTGACAGGATTTTTTAATTTTGCAAATTGCAAATAAATTGAACTAACTGAATCAACACCATCAAATCCTAAAGTTTGGTATAACCGAGTGCGAGAAAAACTTTGAATTGCTGTCAAAGATTTGTATTGAGAACTAACTAAAAATAAATCACCGTGTAATCGTTGATGTAGTGCTGTGGCGCTAGAATACAGTGCATCTTGAAAACCAAGTTGGATAAACATTAACAGCACAATAAAGCCAATTCCGGCTACAGCTATCACAAAACGAAGTTTCTGCTGGACAAGCTGTAGCCACCCCAAAGGAATTTTGAAATTCATATTAATTGTTAGTTGTTAGTTGTTAGTTGTCAGTTGTTAGTTGTCAGTTGTCAGTTGTAGAAAATAACCAATAACTAATCACTAATAACCAATCACTAAATCTGGATTGCAACATCAACTTGCAAGTTAGTTAATCTCGATATCTTTTGACTATCGGTGGGATTATCAATAGATATTTTGACTTCAATTACTCTGCGGTCTGCATCAGAATTGGGATTAATACTAAAGATGCCTTGTTTATCAACTTGCCAACCAACTTCTCGGACAGTTCCTTGTAATTTGCCGGGAAATGTGGTGCTGGTAATGATAGCTTTTTGTCCAACTCGAACATTTTGAATATCAGTTTGATACACTTCTGCTAGAACTTGCATTTTTGATGTATTGCCAATTTCTGCAAAACCGGAAGTACCAATTACTTCCCCATTTCTGGCATGAATTCGCAAAACTGTACCATTTATAGTAGAAATAATGTAAGTTAAATCATGGTCAGCTTTGGCTTGTTGTACTGCCGTTTCCGCGCTTTTGATTTCACTTTTTGCTAACTCTACATCTACGGTTCTAACTTCTTTAATACTATTAAGTTTGGATTTTCCTTCTTTGATTTGATCTTGGAAAGTATCTTGTGTCCGTTTGAGAGTAGCTTCAGCTTCTTTTAACTGCTGTTGTGTAGTTTTGAGAACTAAATTTTTACTATCAAAAACAGAAGCAGAAACAGCACCGTCTTTTGATAATTGCCGATAGCGATTACTCTCTTTTTGAGCATTTTCAACTTCAGCCCGAATGCGGTTAATTGTTGCTGCTTGAGCCGCAATGTCTCCTTTAAATTGGGAATTTAACCTGGTAATTGTGGCTTTTTGAGCATTGATATCTCCAGTTTTTGCTCCAGCTTGTACCTGTGCAAGTTTAGTTCTGGCAATTAACAATTTATCAAATGCCTGTTGGATAGCTGCTTGAGAACGACCATAGTTTTCTAGATAAGCTAATACTTGTCCTTTTTTAACATCATCTCCTTCCTTGACCAACAGTTTTTCTACTCGTACACCATTGATAGAATTAGGAGCAGATAAATAAGTAATTTTATCTTGTGGTTGCAATCTTCCTAAGGCAGTTACGGCAATTTTAACGGGAATGGGTTGAGATTTAATAATGGGAGCAATAGCAGAAGATTGAGTCTGGGAATTTATCTTTAATTGATGAAAAATGTATAAAGATACTAAACCCGTAGAGAAAGTTAGAGAAGTTGCCAGAATTATTCTCCACTTTAACGCAGTTAGGTTGAATAATTGGCGTTCTTTATTTACTGCCATATTTTTATTCCAATGGTGTTATGTCGGAAAATACTCGTAATGGTTATAGACGGGTTCTCTGTTACTTTTATAAAAGAGATATGTCTAATTATTTATGTATGAATTGTTGTCAGCATTTTAGCTGTTATAAATACCTAAATTAGCGGTGTTTTTACTTCTAATCATCCATGAGGAACGCCACACTATGCTATCAGTTTTATCTTGAATTGGCATTTAATTAAGTAGCCTAAAATACGATAGCTCTAGGGAGAAATAAAAATCTTCAATTCCCAAGTGGTGATGATGCTAATAACTTGGGGAATGAATAAACTTATCTGCAATTATCCCAAATAACTTTGATATTGTCAACTAAATTTAGTTGCTTTAATTAATAAAATCCTTGACTAGATACTATATTTAATTACTCATAAATTAATCTAAAAATCTGTATTTTTTTTAGCAAATTCCCGTAAATAAATACAAATTGTCCATATTTCATCACAATTGATATGTTTACAGGTTAGTGTTCAACATCCAACAAATTAATGTTTGGTTTATAAATAACCAATTGTCTAGAAAAGGTGAGTTATCTTATAAATTCATCAAAAACCAAGACTTGATTATGATAGTTTTCTCAAAAAACACCCAATTATGTGCAAATATTTCTATTGTATATTTATTGATCAGTTACTTATGAGACAATTTAGATAAAATCCCTGAATTATCAGGAAAAGATTGATGTTGAATCCGTAATTACCCAAGATATGTTATTCACAAATTTAGTTCTAGATTATACTCAGCTAATTATGTTTTATTTAAAAGGAGATCAATTAACAAATATTTTCCTCCAAAAATTAGCAAAAATGAACTATTCCATTTTCATAAGCTGTGCTAGTCTTTTTATTAATTCAACATTTATGAATGAAAAATAAATTGTTGAGTTTATTTCTATAAACAGAAGAAATACTAAAACCCACTCAGCTTTGTACAGCAGAATTTCCTAAAGAAACAAAACCTATTCTTTGATAAACCGGGGTTTTGCATCTCACTAAGTTACAAACTGCTAGACTATTGAAAAGCTGTTTAAGTATTTTTTCACTATTCACAGAATTTGCCACAGAGTGCTGATTATTTTGTAACGATTTTGGCAGCTTTTATCAGTCTAATCATCTAAAATAGGTTATCCTGGACTTTAAAAACTGGCAACTGCTATATCAACATACAGAACATTATTCTTCCATAGGTAAAACATTCAATGATTAAGAGATAAAACCGTTTCTGTATTCATACATATCTTTCAGATTAAGTATGTTCTATTGCCAGTTCGCTTGGTGTTAAAGAAATGTAGGTTAGTAATATCCAAACAAAATTATGAAATGTTGGGTTGCGTTCCTTAACCCAACCTACTTGCGGTGATTGGGTGAATGTAGATAGTTATTCTATCTGCTAATAGCTTAATTTACTGCACAATTTACGGTACTCAAAATTAGTCTATGTCCTATGTCTTCCCCCCTTCAAAAGATAGACACGATAAATAGTTCTTTGACGGAATTAGAAGCCCAAATTAATAGTTTTGAACAGGCTGTGCTGAAGTTTATAGAGGAAGGAAAAATGAATTCAGGAAACCTAGAAAATTCGATAAATTCCATGTCAACTAAGGAGATTAATAGAAAACTACACACAACTCCCATAGCTATTATTGGCATGGCTTCCTTAATGCCTCAATCGAGAACATTAAGGGATTACTGGCAAAATATTGTTAATAAAATTGACTGTATCACTGATGTTCCTTCTACTCATTGGAGCGTAGAAGATTACTATGATCCTAATCCGAGAACAGCAGAAGATAAAACCTATTGTAAACGTGGTGGTTTTATTCCTGAAGTTGATTTTAACCCTATGGAATTTGGTATTCCTCCCAGCATTTTAGAAGTTACAGATGTTTCTCAACTATTAAGTTTAGTAGTTGCTAAAGAAACAATGGAAGATGCTGGTTATAGCGACTCCCGTGAATTTAGCCGCGAAAATATCGGCGTGATTTTGGGTGTAGCTATGGGCAAACAATTGGGAATGCCATTAACTGCCAGATTGGAATATCCGGTTTGGGAAAAAGTTCTCAAAAGCAGTGGTGTATCTGACGAAGATACTAAAAAGATTGTTGATAAAATCAAATCTGCTTATGTGAAATGGGATGAAAATGCTTTCCCTGGAATGTTAGCAAATGTGGTGGCTGGCAGAATTGCTAACCGTCTCAACTTTGGCGGTACAAACTGTGTAGTTGATGCGGCTTGTGCTAGTTCCTTTGGGGCATTAAAAATGGCCATTAGTGAATTAGTTGAACATCGTAGCAATATGATGTTAACCGGTGGAGTAGACACCGATAACACAATCATGGCTTACATCTCATTTAGCAAAACTCCAGCAGTTACTCCTAGCGAGAATGTGAAACCATTTGATGCTAAATCTGATGGGATGATGTTAGGTGAAGGGATTGGGATGATTCTCCTCAAACGCTTAGAAGATGCCCAAAAAGATGGGGATAAAATCTATGCGGTAATCAAGGGAATTGGTACTTCTAGTGATGGGCGTTATAAGAGTATTTATGCCCCTAGAAAAGAAGGACAAGTTAAAGCCTTAGAACGGGCTTATGATGATGCTGGATTTTCTCCGGCAACTGTGGGTTTAATGGAAGCACACGGTACAGGAACAATGGCAGGAGATCCCATAGAATTCAGTTCTTTAAGAGATTTCTTTGGTAAACATGACACCCAAAAACAACATATTGCTTTGGGAAGTGTAAAATCACAAATTGGACATACAAAAGCCGCCGCAGGTGCAGCCAGCCTTATTAAAACTGCCCTAGCATTGCATCATAAAGTATTGCCAGCAACCATCAATATTACCGAACCAAATCCCAAATTAGATATTGAAAATTCCTCGTTTTATCTCAATACTCAAACTAGACCTTGGATCAAGGCAGAAGGTGAAACTCCCCGACGTGCGGGGGTGAGTGCCTTTGGTTTTGGTGGCACAAATTATCACGTTGTTTTGGAAGAATACGAACCAGAACAACAAAGTTCTTATCGTTTACATGGTGCAGCCGGTGAAGTGCTATTATTTGGTGCTACTCACGCGGAATTAATTAGCAAGTTAGAAGCAACTTTAAATAATTTGCAAGCTAACGACGGCGAAAGATTCTATTCTCAATTATTGTTAGATTGTCAATCTTTAGCTATTCCTACAACTGCCCTAAGAATTGGTTTTGTATCTGAGAATTTACAAGAAGCTTGTAAGTTACTGCAAGTTAGTCTTGGTTTACTCAAAAGTAAGCCTGATGCAATTTCTTGGGAACATCCTCAAGGTATTTATTACCGTTCTTCGGGAATGGATTTAGGTGGAAAAGTTGTCGCTTTATTCTCTGGACAAGGTTCTCAATACTTGGAAATGGGCAGAGAAGCGGTGATGAATTTCCCCAGCTTGCGACAGTTATATGGCAAGATGGATAATCTGTTCAAGCAAAGCAATTTACAACCAGTTTCTGAAGTTGTTTTCCCTCATTCTACTTTTGATGAAGTTGAGAAAAAAGCCCAAGTTGCAACTTTGCAAAGAACGGAATATGCACAGCCAGCAATTGGGGTTTTTAGTGCTGGGTTGTATGGAATTTTGCAACAAGCTGGGTTTAAGGCAGATTTCACCGCAGGACATAGTTTTGGTGAATTAACCGCTTTGTGGGCTGCGGGAGTGTTGAGTGAGGCTGATTATTTGTTCCTGGTGAAAGCTAGAGGACAGGCAATGGCCGCACCCAAAGACCCAGATCATGACGCTGGTAGTATGTTAGCGGTGAAGGAAGATATCAGCAAAATTGAACCGGTGCTGAAGCAGTTTCCAAAAGTAAGTATTGCTAACTTTAATTCTCCTACCCAAATTGTTTTAGCAGGACCAAAGTTAGAAATTCAAAAAGTTCAAGATGCTTGCGAAAAGTTAGGATATAGTGCAGTTTTATTGCCTGTGTCTGCGGCTTTCCATACTCCATTAATAGCATTCGCGCAAAAATCCTTTGCCATTGCTACTAAATCGGTAACTTTCCACAATCCCCAAATTCCGGTTTTTAGTAATGTCACTGGTAAACATTATCCCCAAAATGCAGCGGCAATTCAAAAGAACTTAGAAAGCCATTTGGCTAGTTCTGTATTGTTCAAACAAGAGATTGAAAATATCTATGGGGCTGGTGGTTATTGCTTCGTAGAATTTGGACCAAAACGGGTGTTAAGTAACTTGGTAAAAGATACATTAGGCGATCGCCCACATTTTACCATATCTCTAAATCCCAGCGCCTCTAAAAACAGCGATCGCTCTTTGCGAGAAGCCGCAGTTCAGTTGCGAGTTATCGGCATGAATTTGGGCAATCTTGACCCCTACAAACTCCCTGCCGTATTGCATCCCATTTCCAGCAAAAAGACCCTCAGCGTCAAACTAACTGGCATTAACTACATTTCTGATAAAACCAAAAATGCCTTTAAAGAAGCATTAGCGGACGGACATAAAATTTCTGGAATTCAGGAGTTCAGAAGTGCCTCCGCGGGAGGAGCTTCGCTAACAGAAGTTCAGGATTCCAGTAGGGGTTTAGCATTGCTAAACCCGTCTACAAATTTAGAAATAGAAATCCCTATAATTGCCAAAATTCCCCCAACTAATGGACATAACGGCAACGGTAACGGACATAAAAAACAACCCGTCATTGAAACCCAGTTACAGCCACAAATGACTACTGCAACCATCACAAAAGAACCTCAAAAAGAACCCAGTTCAGAATTGTTAGTGCCACAATCTCAAGAGAAGATGCAAACACCAGATAAACTGATAAATTGCCAACAAATTCTCACCAGCTTAGGAACACTTTTGAGCCAGTTCCAGCACAACCAAAGCGAGAATTTAGAAGTTCACGGCACATATCTTAATAATCAGATAGAATACGCGAAAACCTTCTTCCAATTAATGCAGCAGCAAAACACCTTATTTGCTAATGCTAAATCTTCCGCTGAAGCTGCTCAAATTAAGCAAGTGATCATGGAAAGCTTAGAGCGGAGTATGATGCAGTTTCATTCCCAACAAGGTGAAACTCTCCGCATTCATGAACAATATCTGCGGGAACAGATAGAATATACCAAACACTTTTTCCAACTCATTCAAGAAGAATATTCTCAACTCATTTCTGATACCCAAGCAGCAGCACCAGAAAATATATATGCTGCTCCAGAAGAAGCACCTGTAGCTCCTACTGTCACCATAATTCCCCCTCAAGCATTACCAGTAATTGAGCCAAGAGTTCAATTAGCAGCACCTATTCCCCCAGTAATTGAAGTTGCAAAACCTGTAGTTGCTACACCAGTAATTGAACCTGAACCAATTATTATTCCCCAGTCCCCAGTTGCATTCATACCAGAACCCGCAACTAGCAGCCTAAATCTTGATGATCTAGCTAACAATCTATTAAGTATCACCAGCGAAAAAACTGGTTATCCTATCGAAATGCTAGAACTCGATATGGACATGGAAGCCGACTTAGGTATTGACTCCATTAAACGGGTAGAAATTCTGGGAGGATTGCAAGAATTATACCCCAACTTACCTAAACCCAACCTGGAAGAACTGGCAGAAAAACGCACCATTGGTCAAGTTGTCGAATATCTGCAAGGACAACAACAGGTAACAGCAGAAATCACACCTGAACAAATTATCATTCCTCAAGTGCAAACCCAGGTAATAGAGGAAGTAATACCAGAATCAATTTCCGTTCCCCAGTCCCCAGTCCCCAATCCCCAGTACCCAGATTTAGGACAAACCCTGTTAAACATCACCAGTGAAAAAACTGGTTATCCAGTGGAAATGCTGGAACTGGACATGGACATGGAAGCCGATTTAGGCATAGATTCCATCAAACGGGTAGAAATACTGGGAGCAATGCAGGAAGCGTATCCTGACTTACCCAAACCCAATATTGAAGAATTAGGCGACTTACGGACAATCGGGCAAATCGTTAACTACCTCCAATCACTGGTGGGAGGTGAAAAAAAAAAGCCGCAGTTTGATGTTAACCAGATAACCCCCCTTAATCCTCCCTTGTTCAGGGGGGAAACCACAGAGGTGGTTGATTTAACCCCACCTCCTATCGTAGACATCAATCTTCCCCGTCGTCCAGTTAAGCTAAGAACCTTACCCAGACCAGATTTTTTGGACGCGCAGTTACCCGAAGGACACATTGGTTTAATCACTGATGATGGTTCTTTAACTACCACCAAACTAGCCCACGCACTGATAGAACAAGGTTGGAAAGTAGTAGTTTTGAGTTTCCCCCAATCGTTAGTTGCATCGCAATTGCCATTACCCGCAGGTGTTACCCGCGTCACATTGGCAAACATGAGTGAACAACATCTGCAATTATTATTGCAAAGTGTGACTACTAAACATGGAGCGATTGGGGCATTCATTCACTTACATCCTCAATTTACTCCTGAAAAACCTGGACATATTTCCTATCCAGAAGCAGAAAAGGCAATTATTAAACAAGTGTTTTTAATGGCAAAACATCTGAAAACAACTTTGAATAATGCGGCATCTTTAGCAGGAAGAACAAGCTTTTGCACAGTTGCCCATCTGGACGGTGAATTTGGCTTAGGACATCAAGGTAATTTTAGTGCAATTGGCGCTGGTTTGTTTGGTTTAACGAAGAGTTTGCGCTGGGAATGGCCACAGGTATTCTTCCGAGCAATTGACCTGAATCCCACTTTAGATCCTCACGAATCTGCTGAATATATCGTTGCTGAATTGCACGATTCTAATCGCTATATTGGCGAAGTTGGTTATAGTCAGCAAGGACGGGTAACGCTGGTGGCAAAAAGTGAGTAATGTCTAAACTGTGATTTTTTTGATTTTTTTGATTTTTTTGATTGAATTATTTGCTGAGTTTACTGGATTCATTTCTTGTTTATTTTCTCATCAATCAATAAATCATCCCCATCAAACAAATCACATAAATCATAGTTTAGACGAATTAATCATCCAAATCAAATAAATCCCATAAATCATAGTTATGACTGCAACTGTTCAAGTTAGCCCATCTTCTGTCTTTGTTGTCAGTGGTGGCGCAAAGGGAATCACTGCTCAATGTACTATTAAATTAGCTCAACATCAACCTTGTAAGTTTATTCTTTTAGGTCGTTCGGAAATTACCACAGAACCAGAATATGCTCATAATTGTTTAGATGATTCGGCTTTGAAAAAGCGCATTATGGAAAATTTGATTTCTCAAGGTGAGAAACCAACACCCATGATGGTACAAAAGATATTTAATCAGATTAATTCTAGTCGGGAAATTAAGAAGACTTTAGCAGCTATTGAAGCTACAGGAGGAAAGGCTGAATATATTAGTGTTGATGTCACTGATACTGTAAAATTGCAAGCCAAACTTCAAGAAATTTCTGATAAAGTTGGGCAAATTACCGGAATTATTCACGGTGCTGGTAACTTAGCAGATAAGTTAATTGAAAAAAAGACAGAAGATGATTTTGAGAAAGTTTACACTGCTAAAGTTCAGGGTTTAGAAAATCTCCTATCTTGTGTTAATCCCCAGCAATTACAACATTTAGTATTGTTTTCTTCCGTGACGGGATTTTATGGTAATATCGGTCAAAGTGATTATGCGATCGCTAATGAAATTCTCAGTAAATCAGCCCATTTGATGAAACAATATAACCCTAATTGTCATGTAGTGGCAATTAACTGGGGTGGTTGGGATAGTGGCATGGTGACACCACAATTAAAAAAAGCATTTGCAGAAAGAGGAATTAGTATTATTCCCGTAGAAGTTGGGACACAAATGTTAGTTAATGAACTACATCCAGCCTATCAAGATCATCCACAAGTTGTCATTGGTAGTCCCATGAAACTACCACCTGCTCCTTTAGGTTTAGAACTTCGCAGCTATCGCATTCGCAGAAGAATGACATTAGCAGAAAATCCATTTTTGCATGATCATACAATTGCAGGTTCACCAGTTTTACCAGCAACCTGTGCTAAATCATGGATGGTAAATGGCTGTGAAGAAATTTATCCAGGTTACACATATTTCAGTTGCCAAGACTTCAAAGTTTTAAAAGGAATCACCTTTAATTCTACCTTGGCTAAAGAACATATTCTAGAAATCCAAGAAGTTGCTAAAGTTGATGGTGATTTTGTCGAATTTCAGACCAAAATATTGAGCAAAACCCCCGAAGGTAGAACTCATTATCACTTTAGTTCTCTGATAAAACTGGTAAAAAATATGCCAGAAGCACCCATTTATGAAGCAATGGATCTCAGAGAAGATAATATCGTCACTGATACAGCCAAAGACTTCTATCAAAATGGTGATTTATCCCTATTTCATGGTGCTGCATTCCAGAAAATTACCAAAGTTTTAAATATCAGTCCAGAAAAACTCACAGCCGAATGTTGTTGGCAAGAAATTACAGCCAAAGAACAAGGACAATTTCCCGTAAAATGGCACAACCCTTACATCATTGACTTGAGTACCCAAACATTATGGCTATGGTTAAATTATATCCATAAAGAAGTTTGTTTACCAGGACAATTAACATACTGTGAACAGTATCTAGCAGTACCATTTAACGTCCCCTTTTATGTTTCCTGTGAAATCATAGCCAAAACCGACACAGGTGCAACAGTCAACTTCATTATCCATAATCGTGAAGGAAAAATATACTCCAAAATCTTAGGAGCAAAAGCCGTAATTTGGCCAATGAAAATGTTAGATAAAAAGTAAAAGAATATGAAACTCTAATTCTTTGCGCCTTTGCTCCTTTGTGCCTTTGCGCGAAACAAATTCATATTATTAATCCTTGCGGATTGGGGGAATAGCGTAAATCCTTTTCAGTCACGTCTTATGCCCCAACGAGGATTTCAAAAGTGGAAAAAATAGCAATCATCGGGTTATCTTGCCTATTTCCCGATGCTAATAATCCTGAAGAATTTTGGCAGAATCTCACCGCAGAAAAAGATTCCACATCATCTATAACTGTAGCGGATTTGGGAATAGATCCCGCTATATTCTACGATGAAACCAAAGGTAAACCGGAAAAATTCTACTTTCAAAAAGGTGGATTTATCCGCGACTTTAAATTTGATGCCAACGAGTATAACTTACCTGCGGCATTTGTTGAAAGCTTAGATAATACCTTTAAATGGTCATTGTACGCTGCCAAACAAGCCATTATTCAAAGTGGCTATCTGGGAAATCAAACTGCACTTGCAAAATGTGGCGTAGTTTTAGGAACTTTGGGATTACCAACCAAAGCTTCTAATAGTCTATTTGCTCCTATTTATCAGCAAAATATTCAACCTGCCATTGGTGAACTTTTACAGGAAAAAGACTTTCGTTTAGGAGGTTCATCAACCTCCACAAAAGTCTCTCCATACAATGCTATGGTTTCCGGTTTACCCGCTGCCATAGTTTCCAAGGCATTTTCTTTATCTGCAACTCATTTCTGTATAGATGCTGCTTGTTCATCATCATTTTACGCCATTAAATTAGCATCCCATTATCTACAATCTGGCAAAGCAGATTTGATGTTAGCTGGTGCAATTAGTTGTTCAGATCCATTATTTGTCAGAATGTTATTTTCTGGTATTCAAGGATATCCAGATAATGGCATTAGTCGTCCTCTCGATAAGTCATCACGCGGGTTAATTACCTCCGAAGGAATTGGCATGGTAATGCTCAAAAGATACAGTGATGCTGTGAGAGATGGTGACAAAATCCTGGCAACAATTTGCGGTAATGGACTATCTAATGATGGTAAAGGTAAACATCTTCTCAGTCCTAATCCTCAAGGGCAAACTCTGGCATATCAAAGAGCTTATTCAGAGGCTAAACTTAACCCCCAAACTATTGATTATTTAGAGTGTCATGCTACCGGCACTCTATTGGGAGATACCACAGAATGTAACTCAATTGAAGGCTTTTTTAGTCCATATCAAGCAGCACCATTAGTAGGTTCAACCAAAACAAATGTTGGTCATTTACTTGTGGCTGCGGGCATGGTAGGCATAACCAAGACAATTTTAAGTATGTCTCATGGGGTTATTCCTCCAACTATTCATGTGACTCAACCCATAGGTTCTGAAAACAATGTTGTCTCTCCAAAAAACATTGTTAGAACGCCGACGAAATGGCCGAGTCAAGAAACTAAAAGAGTAGCTTTAAGTGCGTTTGGTTTTGGTGGAACAAACTCTCATATCATTCTAGAACAGGGGAAGTAAGCAAATGAATATTCAGCAAAATAAGACTGCAAAAATGGCAATTGTGGGCATGGATGCCTTTTTTGGAGAATGTCAAGAATTAGATGCCTTTGAGAGCAGCATTTATGATGGAAAACAGCATTTTATTCCTCTACCAGAATCAAGATGGCATGGTATTAATGAACAAGAAAATTTACTGCGCGAGTATGGTTTAGAAGCAGGACAAGTCCCCCAAGGAGCATATATTGATAATTTTGAAGTTGATACTTTAGCTTACAAAATTCCTCCTAATGAAGTTGAAAAAATCAACTCTCAACAACTTTTATTATTAAGAGTTGCTGACCGCGCCCTCAAAGATGCCGGACTTTCACCTAATAGTAATGTAGCGGTAATTATCGCCGCAGATACAGAATTATCTGTACATCAACTCCAACAAAGATGGAATTCATCTTGGCAAATAAAAGATGGTTTGAATGGGGCAGAAATTGCCTTATCACCAGAAAAAATCAATCAACTAGAAGGCATTGTTCAAGATAGTATTCACAATCAAGTTGAATTGAGTGAATATCTGAGTTACGTTACCAATATTATGGCTAGTCGGATTTCCTCTTTATGGAATTTTTCTGGTCCATCTTTTACCATTAGTGCCGTCGAAACAGCCGCTTTTAAAGCCTTAGAATTAGCGCAAATGCTGCTAGATACTAATGAAGTAGATGCTGTAGTTGTGGGTGCTGTTGACTTAGCAGGAGGGGTAGAAAATGTCTTATTGCGAAGTCAATTTGGCACAATTAATACAGGAGTCAATACTTTAAGTTTTGACGAAAAAGCTAATGGTTGGAATGTGGGAGAAGGTGCAGGTGCAGTTGTTCTTAAACGTCATGATACAGCGTTAGCAAATAATCAACGTATCTATGCAGTAATTGATGGTATTAGCATTGGTCAATCTTCCTCAATGGCTGTAGATAGCCATACCATTACCCAAGTATGTCAACAAGCTTTTCAACAAGCCGGCATTGAACCCACAAAAGTCAATTATTTGGAAGTCTGCGCTAGTGGTATTCCCGCAGAAGACGAAGCCGAAATTAGCGGTATCCTTCAAGCTTATCCTGCCGTTGGTGATGGTTTACACTGCGCTATAGGTAGCGTTAAAGCTAATATTGGTCATACCTTCGTTGCATCTGGAATTGCCAGTTTAATAAAAACTGCACTGAGTATTTATCACAGATATATTCCCGGAACTCCCAATTGGTCTGGTGTCAAAACACCGCAAGTATGGGAAGGTAGTCCTTTCTATGTTGCAACTGAGTCCAGACCTTGGTTTTTGCAAAAAGAGGTCAAATCTCGAATTTCCGCGATTAATAGTATTGGTTGTGACGGTTCTTTTGCCCATATCATCTTATCAGAAGAAACCGCACAACCAGAACGCACCAGCACATATTTAGAATCAAGACCTTTGCATTTATTACCCATTGCAGCAGATGATCAATCTAGCTTATTAGCAGCGTTGGATCATTTGCAAGCAACAATTGAAAATGCTGATTCTCTCAAAAATATTGCGAGTCAAACCTTTGTTAAATTTCAACAAAATTCTGACAGCAAATATACACTTTCCCTAACTGGACGCAACCAAAAAGAATTAATTAAAGAAATTAATTCAGCTAAAAAAGGTGTAACTAATGCCTTTGCAAATGGCAAAGATTGGCAGACTCCCATAGGTAGTTATTTCACACCCAAACCCCTGGGTAAAAATGGAGAAATTGCCTTTGTTTATCCCGCTGCTGTTAATACTTATTTAGGAATTGGTCGGAGTCTTTTCCGTTTATTTCCTAAAGTCTTAGATGATGTCATTATCAAAAGTCTTGACGAACGAGCAGCAGATGTGGAAAAATTGGTATTTCCGAGAAGTTTGAGTAAATTATCAACTCGACAATTAGAAACACTAGAAAAGAAATTGCTGGATGATTCCTTAGCAATGTTTGAAGCAGAAGTGCTTTTTACCAGATTAATCTCCACAATTATCACCGAAGATTTTAACATTAAACCTAAATATGTCTTCGGATATAGTTTAGGTGAAACTAGCATGATGGTTGCTCAAGGAGTATGGAGCAATTTTTATGAAGTTAGTCATACCTTTAATTCATCAGCTTTATTTGGAGATAGATTATCTGGTTCCAAAAACGCTGTCCGTGAGTATTGGGGACTACCAAAAACTGACACAAATCCAGAGAATAAGTTATGGGCTAACTACGTTCTTATGGCTACTCCAGCCCAAGTTAGAGAATGTTTAAAAAATGAAACCCGTGTTTACCTAACACAGATTAATACCCCAGAAGAAGTATTAATTGCTGGAGAACCAGCAGCCTGTGAGCGAGTAATTAAAACCCTGGTTTGTAATTCTTTTCCTGCTCCTTTTGATCATGTGATTCATTGTCAAGCAATGCAATCAGAATCTCAAGAATTAGAAACCTTATACACATTACCAGCACAAAAAATCCCCGGAATCAAGTTTTACTCCGCTGCTGAATATCAATCAATTGAAATTGAAAGCAACCAAATTGCTCACAATATTGCCACAGGATTATGTCAACAACTCGACTTTCCCCGCTTAGTTAATCGCGTCTATGGTGACGGAGCAAAAATCTTTATTGAAGCCGGTGCAGGTGGTATTTGTTCACGCTGGATAGATAAAAATCTGGGTAATCAAGAACATCTTACCGTATCCCTAAACCGACGGGGCACAGATGACCATAGTTCCCTAATTAAAGCATTAGCAAAACTATTGAGTCATCAAGTAAACTTGAATCTCGCTCCTTTGTATAACCTATCTTCAGAAAACACCCAACAAAAAAAAGCTGCACTGAGGAAAGTTACATTAGGTGGTAATTCCATGACTTCTGCAATTTTGAATGCAGAAAATCGCCAAATATTTGCTAATAACCAAAAGCAAACAATTTCTACTCATCAAGAGTATAAAATCATCAATTCTCTACAGACATCGGAGAAAATAGCACCCACAGAAATTTACCCCAAACCACAGAAAAATACCATGAAAACGATCATGGAGAACGGTTTGGAATTGTCAAAGAAACTAAAATTCTTTGAGTCAACAAAAATCATTAAGCAAAACATAAATCAAGAATCTAGTGGAAAAATTAGCATGAATGATTTAAAAATTGCTCAGTATCAAAACCTGAGTAACAACACCGCCAAATTAACTAAAACACACACAAGTTTCTTAGCAGCTAGACAAGATTTTAGTCAACAAATGAGCGAAATCATTCAATTGCAACTAGCTTGCGCTCAAAACTTACTCAACGAAGAGAAATAATCCACTTGGTGTTAAGTGTAAAGCTCTTTTTTAACTAACCACAGAGGCACAGAGGACACAGAGGAAAGAAAAAATGCTTAACTGAACTGTATTCAGAAATAGCCTGAAAATTACACTGAGATGTAGAAATATTCACGCTCTTTTTCTGTGTCTATAGTGCTTCTGCGTGAGTTAAATTCTTTATTTCACATCCTTTGCTTATAAATTGAGGAATAACTACCGTGACAACAATCGAGACGGTACTAAATAAACATGATAATGGACTGGGTTTTTTCACCTGTAATCATCAAAACCAAATTTGGAAGGGTTCATTAGATTGTGTTAGCTTTGAAAAAAGTGCCATTAAAGATAAACTATTAACATCAGATAAACCCTGCTATATTATTAAAATATCCGGGAAAATTGGTGCTACTAATGATGGTTATTTAGCACCTAATGATAATGTTTCATCTGGACAAGCAGAACTTTTAATCTCACTCCCTCCCCTCCGATTAAAACAACTTGGCGACCCTAGTTTTCTCGCTGCTTATGGTGTAAAATACGCCTATATGACCGGAGCAATGGCTGGGGGTATTGCTTCCGAAGAAATGGTAATTGCTCTGGGAAAAGAGAAGATTTTAAGTTCCTTTGGTGCAGGTGGTTTACTTCCAGAACGGTTAGAAAGTGCGATTAATACTATTCAACAAGCATTACCTAATGGACCTTACGCTTTCAATTTAATTCACAGTCCTAATGAACCAGCTATTGAACGTCGGGCTGTAGATTTATATTTGAAATATGGTGTCAGAACAGTAGAAGCATCAGCATTTTTAGACTTAACTCCTAACATCGTTTATTATCGAGTTGCTGGGTTAAGATTAAATGCAGCTAATCAAATTGATATCAGAAATAAGGTCATTGCTAAAGTTTCCCGTCGGGAAGTTGCGACTAAATTTTTGCAACCAGCACCAGAAAGAATCCTCAAAGAATTACTTGAGCAAGGACTAATTACAGAATTGCAAGCTAATTTGGCAAGACAAGTGCCAATGGCTGATGATATTACCGTGGAGGCTGATTCTGGTGGTCATACAGATAATCGTCCTTTAGTATGTTTATTACCTTCAATTATTGCCCTCAGAGATGAAATTCAAGCCCAATATAATTACTCAGTTCCTATTAGAATTGGCGTGGCTGGAGGCATTGGTACACCAGAAGCAGCTTTAGCTGGTTTTATGATGGGTGCTGCTTATATAATGACGGGTTCAATTAATCAATCTTGTGTGGAATCTGGTGCTTGTGAACATACTAAAAAATTATTAGCACAAGCCGAAATGGCAGATATGATCATGGCTCCCGCAGCCGATATGTTTGAAATGGGAGTCAAATTACAAGTTCTCAAACGCGGGACAATGTTCCCCATGCGAGCGCAAAAATTGTATGAATTATATCGCACTTACGACTCTATTGAACAGATTCCCGCAGCCGAAAAAGATAAGCTAGAAAAACAAATTTTCCGTAAAAGTCTTGCGGAAGTTTGGGAAGGTGCAGCGGCTTATTTATCCCAAAAGAATCCTGAAAAATTGGGTAAAGCTGTTAATAATCCTAAATTGAAAATGGCTGTAATCTTTCGCTGGTATTTAGGGTTATCTTCCCGCTGGTCTAGCACTGGTGAAAAAGGTCGGGAAGTTGATTATCAAATATGGTGTGGCCCAGCTATGGGTGGCTTCAATGACTGGGTGCGTGGCTCTTATTTGTCAGAACCTAATCAGCGTCATGTTGTTGATGTTGCTGACCAAATTATGAAGGGGACAGCATTTTTATATCGTAGTCACAGTTTAAAAATGCAGGGTTTACAAATGCCTGCTTATTACAGTCAATATCAACCAATTCCTTCTATATTGGAGAAGTAAAAAATGAATTTAAAACAGTCTTATAATGCTGAAAGTATTCAAGCATTTCTAGTTTCTCATCTTGCGGAAGTTGTCGGAGTCGAAACCGCAGAAATTGATGTTGACGAAAACTTAGAAAATTATGGTTTGGATTCTGCTCAAGCCATGATGATCATTAGTAAATTAGAAGAATTACTAGGTTTTAAACCTTCTCCTATTTTACTTTGGCATTATCCTAACATTGCTGCCCTTTCTCAGCGATTAGCAGACGAATCAAGTGATGATTCTCAAGTAAAAGATGCAGGGTCTGGGACAAATTCTCCTGTTAATTTTGCTCCTCCTCTGCTAGATTTGGGTGCGGAAGCTGTCCTAGACCCCACTATTCAACCCGTAGGTACTGCTGTTTCTGTTACTAACCCTAAAAACATCTTTTTAACCGGAGGAACAGGTTATTTAGGTGCTTTCATGATCAAGGAATTACTAGAAGTATCGGACGCAACTCTTTATTGCTTAGTCCGTGCTAGTAATTTGGAAGAAGGTAAAAGCAAATTAGAAAATAATTTGCAACAATATGGCATTTGGCAAGATCATTATAGTGGCAGAATTATTCCCATTATTGGTGATTTAGCACAGCCACGTTTGGGGATTAGTGCAGAACAATTTGAAAATCTAGCTGCTAACATTGATACTATTTATCATAGTGCCGCTTTACTGAATTATGTTTATCCTTACTCAGCATTAAAAACAGCGAATGTTTTGGGTACACAGGAAGTTTTGCGGTTAGCTTGTCAAACTAAAGTTAAGCCATTGCATTATGTTTCTAGTGTGGCTGTTTTTGAATCAACGGCTTATGCTGGTAAGTTAGTTAAAGAAGATGATGATTTTCATGACTGGGAAGGTATTTTCCTCGGTTATTCCCAAACTAAATGGGTAGCAGAAAAATTAGTAAAAATTGCTGGTAGTCGAGGATTACCTATTACTATTCATAGACCTCCTTTAATTTCTGGAGATAGTCAAACTGGAATTTGTAATACTCATGATTTCATCAATTTGATGATTAAAGGTTGTCTGCAAATGGGGTCTTTCCCTGATGTAGATTATATGTTGGATATGTCTCCTGTTGATTATGTCAGCAAATCAGTTGTTTATCTTTCTCGACAAGAAACATCTGTAGGTAAGGCTTTCCATTTACAACATCCTCAACCTGCTTCCTTAAAATCTTTAGTTGATTGGGTACGTTCTTTCGGATTCTCACTGAAGATGATTCCCTACGAAGAATGGCAAGCAGAATTAATTAATAATGTCACTTCTCAAGACAATCCTTTATATACTTTGCGGCCATTTTTACTAGAACGTTGGTCAGATGAACAAATCACTATTCCTGATTTGTATTTACAAGCGAGAAGACCAATTATTAGTTGTGAAGAAACCCTAGAAGCACTAAAAGAAAGTTCTATTGTTTGTCCACCTATTGATTCTCAATTGTTGATGACTTACACATCTTATTTAGTACAGACTGGTTTCCTAAGTCTTGCCTAATATCAATTTTCCATGAGGCTGCATATAATTATGAAATCCATTATTTTATCCGTATTTATCCGCGTTCATCTGCGTTTATCTGCGGTCAATTATTCTGGAAATCTTAATTATAAGCAGCTTAATTTTTATTTAGTATAATGGTGTTGGTAAGATTTATCCGTGCCAATTCCAGCTAATTCACTTTTTTGTAAAATGAACATAAAATGCCAGAGAACAGTTTTAATTACGGGTTCAGCTAATGGTATTGGTTATCAGTTAGCCCGGATTTTTGCTCATAATAATTATAATCTTGTATTAGTAGATAGAGTAGGAGAAAAACTCACAAAAATAGCTGTTGATTTTGCAGAAGAATTTGGAATTTCTGTTAAACCTATTATCAAAGATTTATCTATATCTACATCTCCTCAAGAAATTTTCTCGGAATTACAAGAAGCTGGTATTAAAGTTGATATCCTGGTAAATAATGCCGGATTTGGTACTTATGGATTATTTAATGAAACTAACTTAAATAATGAACTAGAAATGCTGCAAGTAAATTTAGTTTGTTTAACTCATTTAACAAAATTATTTCTCAAAGACATGGTTAAACAAGGTTATGGGAAAATATTAAATGTTTCTTCTGCCGCTGCTTTTCAACCAGGTCCATTAATGGCAGTTTATTTTGCCACCAAAGCCTATATTTTATCATTCTCCGAAGCGATCGCTAATGAATTAGAAGGTACAGGTGTCACCGTCACAGTTCTTTGTCCAGGTTCAACAGCATCTGCTTTTCATGAAAGAACCGGCATGGCAGATTCTAAGATGCTCAAGGGTAAAAATATGATGGATGCGGCAACTGTAGCTCAGATGGGATATGATGCTTTAATGAAGGGGAAAACCATTATTATTCCTGGTTTTATCAACAAACTGATGTCAAAATGTGTGCGGTTTATTCCTAGGAAAATGGTGACGAAAATTGTGAGAAGTATGCAGGAAGAAAAGTAATTTAGTTTTCAATGCTAACCTACTTAACTTTGACATTGAGAACAAAAATGACTAGAACGCCCACCTAACTTAATTCGCTGGATCACGTTACCACAAACCTTACAAGGTTCGCCGGTGCGATTATAAACCCACGCTTCACCGCCATAATTACCGTTAACGCCTTTAACACTCAAGAAATTACTAAAAGTTGTCCCACCTACCGCAATACTCGCTGATAAAACTTGAATAATTGCAGTTCGCAAAAGTTCAATTTTTGGAAGTTGCAATTCTGTACAAAGAGTTGTTGGTAAAATCCCACTTTTAAACAAAGCTTCATCTGCATAAATATTACCTAATCCTGCCACCATTGACTGATCTAATAATCCAGTTTTAATGGGACGACGGGATTTTTTTAATTTATCGGCTAAATACTCTACAGTGAACTCTGGGGAAAAGGGGTCAACTGCCAATTTCGCCAAACCTGTAATAATACTTTCTACAGCTACATCATCAGGAACATACCACATTTGCCCGAAGGTGCGCTGGTCAACAAAGCGTAATTCTTGCCTTTCCCCAAAAAATAACCTCACTCTGGTGTGTTTGTGTAAAGGTTCATCTGGGGTTAACCAAAGTAACTGACCGGTCATGCGGAGGTGAACTCCTAAATAACTGGGGGAAGGGGAGGAAAGTTCAGCGAGGAGATATTTACCACGACGATGCCAGGTAGCAATGGTATTGCCTTTAATTTTGTTAATAAATTCATCAACGGAAGCCGGGTAAGCGATGGTGCGTTGTAGCAACACATCTCCTCCCGTGATTTCTTGACTCAGGGTTAATTGATTTAAACCCCGGCGGACTGTTTCAACTTCAGGCAGTTCAGGCATTCAAGCAAATAATATTTTTAGGGGCAGGTATGGTCAACGAGAGGAAATGGGCAAGATTTTCACCTTGACATCTCCTCCTATTATCCCATTAAACAATCCCCTTGATGCTTGGCTGTTTATTTTGCTGCGGCTTTGGGTTTAGGTGCTTCGACCTCAATTAACTCATCTACAGCAAAGTTGTTGGTATTGAGATCAGAATAGTTAACTTTCTCAAAGCGAACAATTACAGGGTATTTGATGGCGCTTTTGTCAACAGAAACCACTGTACCAAGATCCTGAAACCAGTAGGACTCAGGGCGGAGAACACGTACTTTAGAACCACGTTGAACCATGATGGATCTTCCCTTTTGAAGTATGAATGCCGTTAAAGTAGGGCTGATTGTTCTCACTCTACATCCTGAAGGTGTTGGCTTGTGGTTTTGTTAAGTTATTTGTCAAATTGGTGAATTTTCATGGGGAATAAGTTGTTAATCTTCTTAATTTACCCCTTGACAAAGTACCTATAATAGATTAACCTCATTCCCAAATACCCCTTGCAAAATGTCTTATGTCTTACTTAATACAAAAACACTACCTTCGTTCCCCCTGCCAATCCGGAGATCATCATCTATATAAGTAATATCTAACCAACCTTGTTGTTCACTTTGAATGGGAAAATCAAAAGCTGTAAATTTTTGCCCCAATTCAATTTGTTGGATGAAGTTTCCTGGTGTTGTATAGCCAATTAGGCTTTGTAACCCGATGATAGAACGTTGGAATTTTACTTGTACACGCCGTTCTGAGACTGGTTCAAATTTAGCAACAACGCTAACTAATCCTGCAAATAAAGGAATGCCATAAATCTCAGCTATATTATAAATACTGTTGGTTTCTCCGCGAATACATTGGTAAATTTGACCAAGTTTACATAAGGGTAAACGATCTATGTTTAATAGAGCTTTGCTTGTGGTGTATAGTAGTCGCCAGTTGCCTTCTAGTAAATTACTAGCTGCTAATGGCCGTGGTGTAGGATTAAAATCTTCTAAGTTAGCGATCGCTGCTAAAATAGCTTGTTGTTGTTGCTGATTTGCTAATAAACCGCGATTTGTGCCAACAATTATATCTATGAGAGTTGATTTGCCTATCATTAACCTGTACCTCAAGAGTTTGCATGATGAAACAGCATTAATAAAATATTAATGTTCTTTGTCTATAACCAGACAACTCGTAAATAATGCCTTTTTGGCTACCGTTCCCTAATTAAATGAAAATTTTCTTTAATTCGGATTCAGCAATTAAAGAGTTGTATGAAGGAATAAATTAACTCGTATCAAATGATAGACTCTTAGAGGGTGTTTGAAAAGTTATGGTTGATGTATCAAATATTTTTTACCCCACCCTAACCCTCCCCTTGTAAAGGGGAGGGAACTGGATTTTTATTGTTTCCCCCCTTTACAAGGGGGGACTAAGGGGGGTAGCAATGTGATGAAAATTACGGAATACCACTTTTCAAACATCCTCTTAATGTCTAGTTATATAAACCCTTGTGTGTGATTGTTAATATGTTAGATTCTCCCCTCCGCGAAGCTCCCCGAAACCAACGAGCATCAGTTATTCCCTTAAAACAAGAGTCCTCCATGTTGGACTGGTTGCGGCTGAGTGGCAGATTGATAGCCCGTGATATCCATGACACCGACTCGCGGGAAGATGTAGAAGTAATATCCGATTTTCTGGGCGCAGACGACGGAATTGGTGATACTGACTATGATGATGACGATGATGTAATTGCTGAGGAGGACTAGTACCGCAGGATCTTGCGAACTAGTAACCAAAACCGGGTTGGATTATTTTGTTGAGGTTTTTTTAAAGTGTGGAGTGAAGGGACTTTTTTTTGTGGACGCTAAATTATCTCCTAATCAAAGTTTGAATTTTTCGGGAATTGGGTTAGCCTCCTTGCTGGCCTTGTTACTCAGTACGACAGCCTTGATTTCAGATTGGATGGGAAATAGAACCCCATGGGCTACTACTTCCCTCACCCTACCTCTTTTATTATCTGCTGTGGGTGTGGCGATTTTGGGACAGTGGGTAATCCCTCTGCTACAAACGCTCAAAACCGGGCAAATCATCCGGGAGGATGGACCCCAGGCACATCTCAAAAAGGCGGGAACACCAACTATGGGGGGTATATTTTTTATCCCTGTAGCGGTGATAATTGCTTGTATATTATCCGATTTTTCGGAAAATGTGCTGGCAGTTTCGGCTTTAACACTCAGCTACGGCTTAATTGGCTGGATAGACGACTGGCAAATTTTGCGTCGGAAGTCTAACAAAGGAATTTCTCCAAAGATGAAGTTGGCTTTGCAAGTTATCTTTGGGGCGGTATTTTGTGCGTGGTTGGTATTTAAGGGTGATTTTAGTATAACTAATATCCATGTACCTTGGGTGGGTTTATCCTTACCTTTAGGACTGTTGTTTTGGCCTGTGGCCGGGTTTGTCCTGGTTGCCCAGAGCAATGCTACTAATTTAACAGATGGGATTGATGGTTTGGCGGCGGGAACAGTAGCGATCGCTATTTTCGCATTAGGTGTGATTATTGCGCCAACTTCTCCCGACTTGATGGTTTTCTGTGCTGCTGTCAGCGGTAGCTGCTTAGGCTTTCTAGCCTACAATCGCAACCCGGCTAGTGTTTTCATGGGTGACACCGGTTCTTTAGCCCTGGGTGGCGCTTTAGCTGCGGTTGCACTGTTAACTAATACTTTAGTAGCACTGTTTATTCTGAGTGGGATTTTCTTTGTCGAAACCCTCTCTGTGATGGCACAAGTTGGTTATTATAAAGCGACAAAAGGACCAGATGGCAAAGGTAAGCGATTATTTAAAATGGCTCCTTTACATCATCATTTAGAATTAACTGGTTGGTCAGAATTGCAAGTAGTGGCTGTGTTTTATATGATCGCCGCTTTTCTAGCTTCCGTTTGTATTATGTCCATAAAATAATCAGTTTTGTTTTAATCATCAGATTTTTCACAAATAAAAATTCACAACCTCCAAATTTGGGGGTTGTTTTTGTTTTGAGATTGGGGGTTCTGTCCAGAACGTAAATTACCCCAATTCCCAATACTCAAATTGTAATTTACACCCTTGAGGAGTTGAGCAAATTCAGGGGATTATTGGGATATTTTGCCAGATAGAAACAAAATATTTGCTACTTACGTCTAAGAGGATGTTTGAAAAGTGGTATTCCGTAATTTTCATCACATTGCTACCCCCCTTAGTCCCCCCTTGTAAAGGGGGGAAACAATAAAAATCCAGTTCCCTCCCCTTTACAAGGGGAGGGTTAGGGTGGGGTAAAAAATATTTGATACATCAACCATAACTTTTCAAACACCCTCTAATTACTAAGCTGCTGTAACAAGCAATGTTACGCTTGAAGTTTACACGGCAGTAGGTTGGGTGTAAAGTTACCAGGGAACACAACTAATATGAAGCATCTATTGTACCGATATGGTATTTTGACGCTTTTTTCTATATGTACCCTCATGGGTATGACTAGCGTTAAAACTGTATTAGCATCACCAGCAGAAGAAGCAAATCGAGTTTGCACGAAAGGAGGTGCTGCCGTTGTCACTGTTAAAGGTAATGGACATGGTAGCGGTTTCCTTGTCAGTCAAGATGGTTTAATTATTACCAACGCTCATGTAGTTAATCGTGGTCCTAGCGTTGTCACTGTGGTATTTCGGGATGGTAGGCAAGTACCCGCCGATGTGATCGGTTTTGCTAGGGGTGGAGTTGATTTAGCAGCCTTAAAAATCCAAAATCGCAGAAACTTACCACATCTAAGTTTAGCTGCTAGTACAGCCAAAGTAGGTTATCCAGTGTTTGCTATTGGTAGTCCTCTTGATGCTGATAACCGTGATACCTGTACTCAAGGAAATATTAGCCGCATTCGTCCAGATGGAATTATTCAACATACTGCAACTCTGAATCCTGGAAACTCTGGCGGACCTTTATTAAATACTAAAGGGGAAGTTATTGGTGTTAATACCAGTGTAGCTGTATCTCCAGTTCTTGATGATGCTGGTAATCAGGTTGCGGTTGTACCAGGAGGAACTGGAATTAACTTTTCTCAACCAGGAGCAAAAGTCAAATCTTTTTTAGCAGATATCAAACAAAAAAAAGTTTCTCCTATCTCCACTCTCCCTGCCGAAAAACCATCTGTAAAAACTATTTCCCTTGATGGTCAAGTAATTAATGGTAGTTTAAATGGCAGTCCTGATTATTATATATTTTCAGGTAAAGCAGGTCAAACAATTGTGATTGAAATGGATAGTCAGAAGATTAATCCATTCTTAACCTTATCTCAAGTTATTGAATCTGACGCTGGGAAAAAGATTGAAAAAATTGCTGAAAATGACGACAAAGGAGCAGGTGATTTTAATGCTAGAATTGTCGCTACTTTACCAGCAGATGGAATTTATTTAATAATTGCCAATTCTTCCGAAAGGGGGGAAACTGGTAATTATAGTTTACGGGCTATTTCTAAATATGAGTAGGTTGGGTTGAAGAATGAAACCCAACATTCTTAAACAACAACGTTCTAACTGTGTTGGGTTTCGCTGTTGCTCACTGGATTTTCTTGTTTCCCCCCTTGATAAGGGGGGACTAAGGGGGGTAAAAATGTGATGAAAATTACGGGATACCACTTTGAAAAACAAACACCCTCTAACTGTGTTGGGTTTCGCTGTTGCTCTACCCAACCTACATTTTTGCAATCAACATTAATTTTTTAACTAAGGACTCAAAAATCATGAAATTACAATCACTTTCCATCTTTTTAGGATTAACAACATTGACCTTAACCATGGGCATAAATCCTGGTTTAAGTCAAGATAATGCTTCTGCTCAACCAAATCAAGTCACATTTTTCTGTCAAGAAATATTTGATCAAGCCAGTGGTGGAAAAGTTCCCGCTACCATTGCTTGGGTTCCTGAACGTCAAGGTCACATACGGTTTATTGGTTGGAAATCTGAGTATTTTGCCAAAGGTGGTTGGACTCCCCAAAAACGTTGCCAACAAGTATCTAGAAAGTTCCAGAATTTTTATGAAGCAGGTCGTTTAAATCGCTTGACAACGGGTGAAAATCAAGGTAATCCTGTGGTTTGTGCTGTGGCAAGTGATGAACAAACTTGTAATGCTAACAATCAATTATTTACCCTGAAAAATAATAGTAACCCAGGATTAGTTTTAGAGCAACTTGTGAATATAGCCCAGGGTAAAAGTTCAGAACCAATTTGGCAAAGTTCAGGAAATAGTAAGTATTTGAATGTGGGTAAGTATTTGCAAAATGCCCCACTTGTCAATATTAAAAAATAGCCATTCTCCACACAAATAAAACGGACTTTCCCTCGTTCCCCTGCTCTGCCGGGGAATGCCCACAGGAGGCTCTGCCTCCACTGTATTCACTGTATTTGAGGCAGAGCCTCAAACTCCCATTCCCAGCCGGAGTCTGGGAACGAGTTTAACGGTGCGTTAGCGACAGCGTAACGCACCCTACAAATCATCTACTAATCAACAATTACCATGAACCGCAACATTGCTATTATTTCCTCTTTATTATTCCTATCTTTCCCATCATTGACATTAGCAAATCCTCCCTATTCCTTGTCTCAAAAAATTACCCCGGCTACCTGTAATTTAGAACCTGATAACCCCGAAAGTGGAGAATATTCACCACAAAAACTCCAAACCCTTGCTAAACAAATTACAGTCAGAGTCATTGGTGATAATAACGGCGGTTCAGGAACAATATTTGCTAAAAAGGGCAATTCCTATTTAGTTGTTACTAACTCTCATGTCTTGCTGGGAGTTAATAAAGTTCAAATTAAAACACCTGACAATCAAATCTATTCAGCCCAAATTTTGCCTAATACTAATTTTGGTAAACTAGATTTAGCTGTCTTGCAATTTACATCTAATCAAAATTATTGTCTACCTAAAGAAATTGCTAGTTTCGATATTAATCCAGATACACCAATTATAGCCGCCGGCTATTCTAGCAGCAAAGGAGAAATGTTATTTAGAACCGGAAAAGTACAACAAATAATTTCTCAACCTAGTTTAAAAGCCGGATATGAAATTGGTTATACCAGCGATATTGAACAGGGAATGAGTGGTGGGGCGATTATTAGTAGTCAAGGGTATCTTCTGGGAATTAATGGGATTAGTTCCTATCCTTTAGTCAATTCTGGTTATGTTTATACCAACGGAAACCGCCCCACAAATACAGAAATTCAACAACTGCGAAAACTCAGTTGGGGAATACCCATTAAAACCGTTTTAGCTCAGGTAAAACCAGAAGTTCTCACCGCTTATAATTTACCTCTACCAGATATTAAACAGCAAATAGCAGAAACACCATTAACAGGATGGTTAGGAGAATTAGAAGCAAAAGCCAAACAAATTACCGTCAGAATTGATAGCAGTAGCGGTAGTAATGGTTCAGGAATTATTATCGCTAAAGAAGGAGATATTTACACCGTTTTAACTGCGGCTCATGTAGTTTGTAAACCACCAGATAAAGTAGGACTATGTGAGCCAAATACTTATAAAATCCTCACAGTAGATGGTAAACAATATCCCGTAGAACCAAGCACGATTAAATTAGAAGAAGGGGTAGATTTAGCAGTAGTTAAATTCACCAGTCGGGAAAATTATCAAGTTGCGACTTTAGCAAATTATAACCCAAGAGATTATGAATATATGTTCACTGCGGGTTATCCCAGGTTAGGAGAAAAATCACCTTGGCGGTTCACATTGGGACAGATTTATAGTAAGGAACAAGGATTATTCCAAACTACCCAATCAGATTTTAACAATAACAGTTCTGGTACAGCCCAAAGTGCAATTTCTTTAACAGGAGGATATGAATTAGTTTATAGTAGTATCACCTTTGGCGGTATGAGTGGGGGACCAGTTTTAGATTCCCAAGGGCGAGTCATTGGTATTCATGGCAGAACTGAGGGAGAAACTGCTATTGATAATAATAGTAGTAGTAAAGAAACTATCCAATTAGGTAATAGTTTGGGTATTCCGGTGAGTACATTTTTGGCATTAGCTACCCGACTGAATACCCAAGCACAAAAGATAGAAACCACCCCAACACCAGAACTAAATCAACAAAAAGTTAAGTCTATTCAAACAGCGATTTTATCAGTAGATGTTTCCCAAGGCAATACTACCGCCAGTCAATGGTTAGAAAGGGGAAATCAACTGTGGCGGTTACGTCGTTATTCGGAAGCAATACAGGCTTTTGAAGCAGCAATTAAGCAAAAACCAAAGTTTATTCACCTGGCTTATTATGGTAAGGGTTTGGCATTAGGTTACAGTGGAAAATATCCAGAGGCTATAACTGCATTTGAGCAAGCGGTGAAGTCTCAACCTGATTTTGTGCCGGCTTGGTATGGTTTAAGTATAGTCTATGGAGAATCAAACCAACTGGATAAAGCCTTAGCAGCCATAAATAAAGCCATTCAACTCCAGCCTAATAATCCCAATTGGTATAATCAGAAGTATTCAGTTTTAAGGGCTTTAAAAAAATATAAAGAAGCAGAGGCAGCGATAAATAAAGCCATTGAACTCAGTCCCCGTGCAGCATTTTACCTCAACCGGGGAGTTGTCCATAATGAATTAGGAGATAAGCAAGGAGCAATAGATGATTACACCCTAGCTATCAAGATTAATCCTAACTATGCCAAAGCCTACTACAACCGGGGATATGTCCGTAAGGATTTAGGAGATAAGCAAGGAGCAATAGATGATTTCAACCTAGCTATCAAGTTTAATCCTAACTTTGCCGAAGCCTACTACAACCGGGGATATGTCCGTAATGAATTAGGAGATAAGCAAGGAGCAATAGATGATTACAACCAAGTGATCAGGATCAATCCTAACTATGCTGATGCCTACTACAACCGGGGAAATGCCCGTAATCAATTAGGAGATAAGCAGGGTGCAATAGAAGATTACAACCAAGCTATCAAGATTAATCCTAACCTTGACCTAGCCTACAACAACCGGGGACTTGCCCGTTCTGATTTAGGAGATAAGCAGGGTGCAATAGAAGATTACAACCAAGCTATCAAGATTAATCCTAACCTTGACCTAGCCTACAACAACCGGGGACTTGCCCGTTCTGATTTAGGAGATAAGCAAGGTGCAATAGATGATTACACCCTAGCTATCAAGATTAATTCTAACGATGCCCAAGCCTACAACAACCGGGGAATTGTCCGTAATCAATTAGGAGATAAGCAAGGAGCAATAGATGATTACACCCTAGCTATCAAGATTAATCCTAACCTTGACCTAGCCTACTACAACCGGGGAAATGCCCGTTATGAATTAGGAGATAAGCAGGGTGCAATAGAAGATTACAACCAAGCTATCAAGATTAATCCTAACCTTGACCTAGCCTACAACAACCGGGCATATGTTTATTATCAACTTGGTGACAAACAAAAAGCCAGAGAAGACCTGCAACGAGCAGCGCAATTATTCAAGGCTCAAGGAAATACTGCTGCTTATGAAAAAGCTATGGCTTTATTAAAAGGGTTGTAGGGAGTTTCTTTGGTGATGTCAATCCCTCGTTCCCTGGCTCTGCCGGGGAATGCCCACGGGAGGCTCTGCCTCCATTATATTCACTGTATTTGAGGCAGAGCCTCAAACTCCCATTCCCAGCCGGAGTCTGGGAACGAGTTCAGGATTAACAGGATGTGATTTTTCCCTCGTTCCCTGGCTCTGCCGGGGAATGCCCACGGGAGGCTCTGCATGACAACAATAATATTTTGTCAGAATCAGGATGTCCAGGATTTAAGGATTAACAGGATGTGATTTTTTGATTGTCTATGAACCATTGAGATTTGAGGATGAAAAATCATCTTCACATTATAAAATGAATTAGATCCCCGACTTCTTAAAGAAGTCGGGGATCTGTCACCTCACGACTAAGATCAATTTATCAATTATGTTTAATTCTGCAAATTTAATTGTTTTACCAAATGTACCAATTCCGGTAAAATCAACTTTTCCATCCCCAATCGCACAGCATTACTAGAACCAGGAAGAGAAAAGATAATTTTGCTTTGATAAACGCCAGCGACAGCACGGGAAGCCATAGCCCGTGAACCAATTTCTTGATAACTTAAAAACCGAAATAATTCCCCAAATCCGGGTAAAGTCTTTTCTAATAGCTTTTCTAAAGCATCATAAGTAGTATCCCTGGGAGCAATTCCCGTTCCTCCATTAAAAATCACGGCATTGATACGAGTATCTTCGCCCAAGGCTGTCATTTGGGATTGAATTTCTTTAGGTTCATCTTTGATAATCTGATATAATTCCACAGTGTGATCATCAGCTAAAAGTAGTTCTTTAATTAATTGACCACTTTTATCTGTATCTGGGGAACGGGTATCACTGACGGTAATCACTGCACAACTTACAGAAACTTGCTGTGTATTGGGGTGTGGTTGAAATTCCATGATAGATGTTATGTATTTTAGCCAATGACAACTGTACGGGCGAAGCATTTGGAGAACTATTTTTGGCAATGACTGATAATTTATCTTCCAAATGCTTCGCCCCTACTAACAACTGTACGGGCGAAGCATTTGGAGAACTATTTTTGGCAATGACTGATAATTTATCTTCCAAATGCTTCGCCCCTACTGACCACTGTACGGGCGAAGCATTTGGAGAACTATTTTTGGCAATGACTGATAATTTATCTTCCAAATGCTTCGCCCCTACTGACAATTGTACGGGCGAAGCATTTGGAGAACTATTTTTGGCAATGACCGATAGTTTATCTTCCAAATGCTTCGCCCCTACTGACCACTGTACGGGCGAAGCATTTGGAGAACTATTTTTGGCAATGACCGATAGTTTATCTTCCAAATGCTTCGCCCCTACTGACTAATGACTAATTAAGACTTACTCAATCCTAGTCCATTGTCCTCAGCATAACGATTCATGAAGCGCATAAAACGATCCCACTCATCATTAGAATTCATCACATAAATTGCTTCTAGAGATTCTGGTTTACCGTTGACAAATTTACCCTGAACGTTACGAATAACGATTTCCCCTTCTTCGTCAATCAAATATAAACCAGTAACTTCATCTGTGCCATCTTGTGCCAATATATCAGGATTGGTGAAGATAAATGTTGCTGTACCGCTTTCACCTTTTTTTGCTCTTGTCAACCGAACATCAGGAACTACTGTTTCTTCAATACCTTTAGCAAACTGAATTTTCGCCATGATGAGTCAATTTAAAGTTTTGTGATCATTTTGTAATATTCTCTCATCATAGAGCAATTTCCTAGCAGGCATTTTACCAATGGTAATTAAATCTAGTTCACCATTCCGATTTAAACGCCGTTTATTTACTACAGCGTTGATCATTGTAGTTAGTATGTTCATCACTCTGACTAACCATTCTAGCCCCGCTACACCTGTCACTAAAACCAAAAACGTCATTCTGATGATTGGGGACGGTATGGGCTGGGAAATGGCTCGCGCTGGGGCTATGGCTAAAGGATATAATTATACTTCTGGTAAGGGGGAAGGACTGAGTTTTCAAACTCTGGATAATTACGCCCTTGCTACCACCTATGGTACTACCATTGCTCCTGGTAATGGGGTTTTCAGCACGGGTAACTCTGCGTTATCAAACTCTAATCCGATTACAGGCGCTAGTCCGATTCTACCAGGCTTTAAATTCCAACCTCAATTTAATCCCGGAAATACACCGTCTGGAGGAGGTAAAAATCCTCAATCTAATGCGGTAGGTAATTTAGTGGGTTATGATCCTCAGCGTGGGGGAATAAATCCTTGGACACCTGGGAATGATCCTGAATATATCAAGCATAGTTATCCTGATTCTGCCAATACAGCGACTACTTTGTACACGGGAGTCAAAAGCTATAACAATGCTATTTCCGTTGATATATTTGAAAAACCTTTAGAAACCATTCTCAAAACTGCGGCTGATCATGGTAAATCTACGGGGATTGTGACTTCTGTTCCTATTGATCATGCTACACCGGGAGCAGCAGCAGCAAACGTGAATCGTCGCAATAAATATGATGGCGATTATCCGACTTTAGATAATATTCTTCAGCAGGAACTTCGCATATATCAACCAACTGTAATTTTAGGTGGTGGTCATCCTCTCACAGGTGCGAGTAGTCAACCTCTGCCTACGGGTTTAGAACCGCCAACTAAATTTGAATATATCACTAAAACGACCTATGCAGAATTGAGTAAAAACCCTAATCAAAACCGCTATAACTACACATTTTTAGAACGGGGAAAAGATGCGGCTGATAAGTTAGGGACTACTGCGGCTAAATTAGATCCAAATATGGGCGATCGCTTGTTAGGATTATATGGAGCTAGGGGACAAGAGGGAAATCTCCCTGTGAGTACCGCTAATGGTGATTACAGTAATACAGGTTTAAGTAATTTTTCTTTGTTTAGTTCCCAAGGACAAAAACCTGATACAGTTCGGCCTCTACTTGCTGGAGAAACCGATAAATCTTTTATTGCGAAAGAAATTAATGAAAATCCCACACTTGATGATTTAACCAAAGCAGCTTTAGCAGTTTTAGCTAAGGACAAAGATGGATTTTGGTTAATGGTAGAAGGTGGTGATATTGATTGGGCTGCCCATGATGATAATATAGATAATATGATTGGGACAGTGTTGGATTTTGACAAAGCTGTAAAAACGACAATTGACTGGATTAAAAATAATGGTGGTTGGGAAAATAATCTGTTGATTGTTACTGCTGATCATGATCATTATCTGACTTTAAATCCCAACTTTTCTGAACTACTCAAAGAAAAAAGTGCAGAAGCTTTAACTGCTGAATCTGATTCCATGAAAGCGGGTCATTTTTGGGGTTCTAATCCTCAGATTAAATATGGTTGGGGAAATCATGGTAATCGTCCAGTTCCTGTTTATTATCAAGGTAAAGGTGCAGAAGTTTTAACTAATTCTGTGGGTAAGGGTTTTCAACTTTATGGTGATGATATTCCTGGTATTGGGGGTTTAGTAGACCAAATTCACATTTATCAGACTCAACAAAAAGCAATAGGGAATAGGGAATAGAAGAAAGTTATTAACCAATGACAACCGACAACTGACAACTGTACGGGCGAAGCATTTGGAGAACTATTTTTGGCAATGACCGATAATTTATCTTCCAAATGCTTCGCCCCTACTGACAACTGACAACTGACAACTGACAACCGACAACCGACAACTGTACGGGCGAAGCATTTGGAGAACTATTTTTGGCAATGACCGATAATTTATCTTCCAAATGCTTCGCCCCTACTGACAACTGACAACTGACAACCAACCATCAGTTATCCTGTTCTAAGTCATTAGTAGATTAAATCAGGGGATCGCTTGCATAATTGTTCACAATTTGTTACAAAAATATAAAGAACTTCTAGAGACTAAAACCTAATGTTCGCCGGACTTACTGGTTTAACAGATACCAAAAGCACCGATTGGGGAGAGCGAATGCTCAATACAGTCGCCAGCCAAACGATTCGCCACCTGTTTACCCAAAGCGAGTCGGTAGAAGTCTTTGTGCGCTGCTATCCCTCCAGCAAACTGTTGCAAGGCAGCATTGATAGCTTTAAAATGAACGGTCGCGGCTTAGTAATTCGCAAAGATTTCGCAGTTGAGGAAATGTCCTTTGAAACCGACGCTGTAGCCATTGACTTCGGCTCGGTTTTAAGTGGCAAACTTACTCTCAAACAACCCACCCAAGCAGTAGCCCAGGTGATTTTATCAGAAGTAGGCATTAATCGAGCTTTTGAGTCGGAATTGGTGAAAAAGCGGCTGCTGAACCTTTCTGAACCCACTTTGATCGAAATATCTGGTGGTGAACCTGTTTCTTTTACTGAAGTTGAAGTCAAGTTATTACCTGAAAATCGCTTGCATTTGGTAGCTAAAGCCGATTTAAACAACGGTGAACTCATACCCCTAAGTATGACCATTGGTGTCGGAATTGAAAGAAGAAGGCGGGTTTCTTTCAAAGAACCTAAGATTGAACTTGAGGGAGTTCCAGAAGCACAAAGAGAAATTTCCCAGACTTTAAGTCTGGCATTGGTAGAAATTTTGGATAATATGGTTGATTTAGATCGCTTTGATTTAGATGGGGTAAAAATGCGACTAAATCGTTTAGAAACAGAAGGTCAAAGATTGATTTTTAGTGGTTATGCGGAAATAGAAAGAATTCCTCACAGTTCTTAACAATTCTGAAAATTGAGAAAAAATTAACGCCGCCTAGTTGACTCTGGGCGGCATTTTAATTTTTATAGGAGTCAGGAGTCAGGAGTCAGGAGTCAGGAGTATGGCTAACGCCACGCTTCGCTATCAGGAGTTCAGGATAAGAAAGAAGAAAGAAGAAAGAAGAAAATTTCTCCCCAACCTCCCCAACCTCCCCAACCTCCCCTACTTCCCCAACCTCCCCAACCTCCCCAACCTCCCCAACCTCCCCAACCTCCCCAACCTTCCCTACCTCCCCAACCTTCCCACGCCCACGTATTGGAATCCAGCTTTTACCATTGCTTGGGGGTCAAGGAAATTACGACCATCAATCATGACAGCATGGTTCATTAATTTTGCCATTTTCCCATAGTCCAAAGTGCTGAACTGTTGCCATTCGGTGACAAGTACCAAAGCATCACAGCCATCTGCTAGTCTTTCCGCATCGGTTTCTACTAACACACCAGAAAGACCATGACGCATTCCTGTTTGGGAAATAATGGGGTCATAAGCCTTGACTTTCGCTCCCAATCGGTTGAGTTGTTCAATCAAGATTAGTGCCGGTGCGTCCCGTAAATCGTCTGTATCTGGTTTGAAGGTTAAACCGAGTAGTCCCACAGTTTTACCTTTGAGGATTTTTAAAGCCTGTTGGAGTTTTTCTAGGGCGATTAGGCGTTGACGTTCGTTAACACTGACAGCGGCTTTCATGAGTTGGGCTTCATAGCCATAATCATCAGCGGTGTGAATGAGGGCAGAAACATCTTTGGGAAAACATGAACCACCCCAACCAATACCAGCTTGTAAGAACTTGCTACCAATACGGGAATCTAAACCGATGCCTTTTGCTACTTGGGTAACATCCGCACCCACGCGATCGCATATATTAGCAACTTCATTAATAAAACTAATCTTGGTGGCTAAAAAGGCATTAGCGGCATATTTAATCATTTCTGCCGAACTTAAATCTGTTACCAAAACTGGAACAGGAGGCAAAGACTTATCAGCCGCAAATTTGCGTTCGACAATTGGCGCATATAGTTCTTTCATCATGCCAGTGGCTTGTTGACTATTGCCACCTAAGACAATCCGATCAGGGTTAAATGTATCATGAACTGCTGAACCTTCTCGGAGAAACTCTGGATTGCTGACGACATCAAAATCATTAGCAATCTTCGATAATTTATCATCACTAGCTGTATCACCAGATATCAGTAATGTTTTTTGACGTTCAGCAATCCCGTCTAAAACAATCATTCTTACCCAGTCACCAGAACCAATGGGGACAGTAGATTTGTTGACAATTACCTTATAGCCACCTTGAAGATTTTCGCCAATGCCACGAGCCACGGCTTCTACATATCGGGTATCACTTTCACCATTGGGTAAAGGAGGAGTTCCCACGGCAATAAACAGGATTTCTCCATGATTAACACCAGCCGCGAGATCACTAGAAAATTGAATATTGCCACTACTAATGGCAGACTGCATAATTTCCGAGAGTCCTGGCTCGAAAATCGGCGACTGCCCAGACTTCATTAACTTTACTTTTTCTTCGTTATTATCTATGCAAATTACATCATGGCCGATGTGAGCTAAACAAGCACCAGTAACTAAACCAACATAACCAGTACCAATTACACAAACACGCATTTTTGAAACCCCGTTTTTTATAGTTGTCAGTTGTCAGTTGTCAGTAGGGGCGAAGCATTTGGAAGATAAATTATCGGTCATTGCCAAAAATAGTTCTCCAAATGCTTCGCCCGTACAGTTGTCAGTTGTTAGTTGTCAGTTGTCAGTTGTCAGTTGTCAGTTGTCAGTTGTTAGTAGGGGCGAAGCATTTGGAAGATAAATTATCGGTCATTGCCAAAAATAGTTCTCCAAATGCTTCGCCCGTACAGTTGTTGGTTGTTGGTTGTTGGTTGTGAATTACTAAACCACTACTTTTGAAAACGTTGACGGAAATCTTCGATCATTAATTTTAAACCGTCTTGCAGAGGAATAGTAGGTTCCCAATCTAACAAAGTTTGTGCCTTAGTAATATCAGGACGACGACGACGGGGATCATCAGCAGGTAGGGGTTCAAATTTAATTTGTGCATCTGGGTTAATCAAGTTTTGCACAGCCTGCGCCAGTTCCAAGATAGTGTACTCATCAGGATTACCCAAATTTATGGGTCCGGTATGTTCACCATTCATTAATCGCATTAGTCCATTTACCAAGTCGGAAACATAACAAAAACTCCGGGTTTGTTGACCTTCACCATAAACAGTTAAAGGCACACCTCGTAATGCTTGGGCGACAAAATTGCTGACTACGCGACCATCATTTTCCAGCATTCTCGGTCCATAAGTGTTGAATATTCTGGCGACGCGAATCTCGACTTTATTTTCTCTGTGATAGTCAAATGCTAAGGTTTCGGCCATTCTCTTGCCTTCGTCATAACATGACCGAATGCCAATGGGATTGACGCTGCCTCGATAATCTTCAGTTTGGGGATGAACTTCTGGATCTCCGTAGACTTCACTGGTGGAAGCTAATAAAAATCTAGCTTTAACTCGTTTAGCTAAACCCAACATATTCATTGTACCGATGACGTTGGTTTTAACCGTTTTAATCGGATTATATTGGTAATGGACTGGAGAAGCCGGACAAGCCAGATGATAAACTTGATCCACTTCTAACCGAATTGGTTCGGTGATATCGTGACGGATCAGTTCAAAATTATGATGATCTAACCATTTGAGGAGATTGTGTTTCTTTCCTGTATAGAAATTATCCAGGCAGATGACTTCATGACCATCATTCATGAGTCGGTCAATTAGATGAGAACCAATAAAACCAGCACCGCCCGTCACTAAAATTCTCATATTTTCCCTTTTGCTAACATCTACTTTCCGTATCCGTGTCATGCTTTTTTATATTATCCACATTGATAACAAAAAAGCAGGTTGATTTCCAGAATTTATTGTATGTCTTGTCAGACTAATACTAATTGTTGGCAATTTATTCTCTAATGAATAGGTTACTTATGCAATACCTTGTCCAAATTGGAAAAAGCCCTGATTTGTAGGTTGGGTTGAAACATGAAACCCAACATGAGCCTTGGGTTGCGCTGTCGCTTAACCCAACAAAGCAGAAAATGGACAAGGTATTGTTAAGAGAATGTTTTATCAAATCTTAAAGAAAAAAATACAGTTTTAAATCCCTAATTATTTCAGTGGTAATCTCTCCCATCCAAATTGCTAGTATCGCTGGGCATAATTAAAGGTGATTTCTCCCTAATTTCAAGCTGAAATTTTTTTTGACAGGGGGTATAAGCCGTAACGGCTATTTCAGCACAAGATGTCAACGTTTCTCAACCCTGTGGCAAAATTTAGTAGAATCCTTACAAACTTACCATTCCCAGCATGACCGTAACTATTCCTAATCTCCCTAGTCTTTACGAAGCCTTTTCCACAGAAGCCAAATGGCAAAAATTCTGGGAAGACAACCAAGTTTACAAAGCCGACCCCAACCACAAGGGCGAACCTTACTGCGTCGTTATCCCTCCACCTAACGTGACTGGCAGTTTGCACATGGGTCACGCCTTTGAAGGGGCTTTGATTGACACCCTGGTGCGTTACCACCGCATGAAAGGACGGAACACCCTGTGGCTACCGGGAACTGACCACGCCAGCATTGCCGTGCAAACGATTTTAGAAAAGCAACTTAAAGCCGAGGGCAAAACTCGCCATGATTTAGGGCGGGAAAAGTTCCTAGAACGGGCTTGGCAATGGAAAGCGGAATCCGGCGGCACAATTATTAATCAGTTAAAACGCTTAGGCGTGTCCGTGGACTGGTCACGGGAACGCTTTACTTTAGATGCAGGTTTATCAAAATCTGTTTTAGAAGCATTTATTCGCCTTCATGAAGAAGGATTAATTCATCGTAGTAACTATTTAGTCAATTGGTGTCCTGCTTCTGGTTCAGCGGTGTCTGATTTGGAAGTCGAACCCAAAGAGGTAAATGGGAATCTGTGGTATTTCCGTTATCCCCTCACTGACGGTTCTGGTTTTCTGGAAGTGGCGACAACCCGCCCCGAAACTATGTTAGGTGATACGGGTGTGGCAGTTAATCCCACTGACGACAGATATAAACACCTAATTGGCAAAACTCTGACTTTACCAATTATGAACCGGGAAATCCCGATTATTGGTGATGAATTGGTGGACGCGACTTTTGGGACAGGTTGCGTGAAGGTGACTCCAGCCCATGACCCCAATGATTTTGAAATGGGTAAACGTCATGATTTGCCGTTCATTAATATTATGAATAAGGACGGCACACTCAATGAAAATGCCGGTGATTTTCAAGGTCAAGACCGCTTTGTGGCGCGGAAAAATTTAGTAGCTCGTTTAGATGCTGAGGGCGTTTTAGTTAAGGTTGAGGAATATAAACATACAGTACCTTATAGCGATCGCGGAAAAGTCCCTGTTGAACCTCTGCTTTCTACCCAATGGTTTGTAAAAATCCGCCCTCTGGCTGATAAAACTTTAGATTTCCTCGATAACCAAGATTCCCCCGAAATTGTCCCCCAACGTTGGCATAAAGTTTATCGTGATTGGTTAGTAAATCTACGTGATTGGTGTATTTCTCGTCAGTTGTGGTGGGGGCATCAAATCCCCGCTTGGTATGCTGTCAGCGAAACTGAGGGCGAAATTACTGACTCCACACCTTATTTTGTCGCCCGCAATGAAGCAGAAGCGCTACAAAAAGCCAAATTGCAATTTGGGGAAGATGTGAAATTAGTTCAAGACCCCGATGTTTTAGATACTTGGTTTTCTTCGGGACTGTGGCCATTTTCTACTTTAGGTTGGCCTGAAGAAACCGAAGATCTAGCCACATATTATCCTACTGCTACCCTCGTTACTGGTTTTGATATTATCTTTTTCTGGGTAGCCAGAATGACAATGATGGGAACACATTTTACCGGAAAAATGCCGTTTAAAACTGTGTACATTCATGGTTTGGTGCGAGATGAAAATAATAAGAAAATGTCGAAATCGGCAAATAATGGAATTGATCCCTTATTGTTGATTGCCAAATATGGAACTGATGCTTTACGCTATACCTTAATTAAGGAAGTAGCTGGGGCTGGTCAAGATATTCGTTTAGAATATGACCGTAAAAAAGATGAATCTATTTCTGTCGAAGCTTCTCGCAATTTTGCCAATAAGTTGTGGAATGCTGCCCGATTTGTGATGATGAATTTGGATGGACAAACTCCAGCCCAATTAGGTCAACCAGTTCCCACAGAATTGAGTGATAAGTGGATTGTTTCCCGTTTCAACCAAGTTGTTAAACAAACAAATCATGACATTGATAATTATGGTTTAGGGGAAGCAGCAAAAGGACTTTATGAATTTATTTGGGGTGATTTCTGTGATTGGTATATTGAATTAGTTAAATCCAGATTACAGAAAGATGCAGAACCCACATCTCGCAAAGTTGCCCAACAAATCATTGCCTACATTTTAGAAGGGATTTTAAAATTACTCCATCCCTTTATGCCCCATATTACTGAGGAAATTTGGCAAACTCTCACTCAACAACCCGCCGAAAATCCTCAACTTTTACCTTTACAAGCATATCCTGAAGCCGATGATAATCTGATTGATTCAGCTTTGGAAACACAGTTTGATTTATTAATTGGCACAATTCGCACAATTCGCAATTTACGGGCAGAAGCAGATATTAAACCAGGGGTAAAAATTACTGCAAATTTGCAAAGTGAAAGCGCAAGTGAAAGATTTATTCTCACTGCGGGACAGACTTATATTCAAGATTTAGCCAAAGTGGAAACTTTAACAATTGTTGATGTTAATCCTGTTGTGATTCCCGAAGAGATTGCAAAAACTGAAGATAATAAATATTGGGGTGGAATCAAGATCATTGCTTTAATAGTTGTTGCCCTTATTAGCTTAAAAGTAGCTATATTTGTGGGAAATACTGCGTTAGATATTCCCTTCTTTGGGACTAGCTTTGAAATAGTTGGTTTGGGTTATGTAGGTTGGTTTATTATCCGCTATTTACTCAAATCTGAAGCAAGAGAAGAGTTATTTGCAAAATACTTTCCACCCAGTGAAACACCAACTGAATCAGAATTACCACCAACCGTACTCCAGGAAAAAGAAAATTCTATTGCTGGTGTTATCGGGACTGTACAGGTAGTAATTCCCTTAAAAGGAGTTGTAGATATTGAAGTTGCCCGTGCGAAACTGGAGAAAAGCTTACAAAAAGCCGAAGCGGAAGCTCAATCTTTGAGTGCGAGATTAAGCAATTCTAAATTTGTGGATAAAGCCCCCGCAGATGTAGTACAGACTACAAGAGAGACTTTAGTAGAAGCACAAAAACAAGCAGAAATTTTACGCATACGTCTGGAGACATTATCGTAGATGGTGATTGGTGATTGGTGATTGGTGATTGGGAAGATTACCTATTACCTATTACCTATTACCTATTACCTAAAAATTATGTTATATCTTGCCCAAGTACATAAAAATGATTTTTTATATTAATATCAATTACGTTTATTAGCACGACAAGAATCAGAAAACTTTTGGTTAACAATTTCGGAAGAAACTTTAATTCTTTTAGGAAAGGGTCATACTATAAGTAATAACTTATTAGTCTTAGTTAAACTTGAAAACCCCATTCCCTGGTAGGGAAGGGGGCAGGGGGTTAGGTTTTTGGAGATTATGGGTTTCATCTGATACTTTTCAAACAACCTCTTACAAGATCAAGATTTAGCCCGTCGTAGTTTAGAATTAGAAGCACGACGTGAACAAATTGAAGCTTTAGAAGAAAAATATCACAACTATGATTTGCATGATTAATTTGATTTTTTTGATTACACAGTTCAGATATCTTGAATTAACCCCTCCAACATCACTTGTAAATCCTGCGTCAACTCACTAACACCCTTACGCAAAGCTTGTTTATTCCCTTGACAATTTTCCCATCTTGTATTCACATTAATCGGTTCACCAACAGAAATCATGGATTGTTTTAAACCTAAACGTGGTCTTCCTGGTAAAGTAGAATCCTGAATGCGAGACAACATATCAAACATTAATAAAAGGGTTTCTGCAAATCTTTCTGGAGTGGGTTTTTCGAGAATATAATTAGCAGTAACAGCCACAAAACTTTCCGCAATTCTCATGTGCTGCATTTTTAAATCAGCTTCTTCAGCTATCCAATCAGCTAGACCACGTTTAAAAGGTGGTAAACTTTGAATATCGGCAATATCATCTCGATAAATATAATTCCAACCAGCATCTTCTAAACGACGACATCTATCAATAAAATTACCTTGAGACTGAAGATTAAAATACTTTTCTGTGATTTTCAAAGCAGTGTCCATCAAACGGTGTAATCTAGTAATTAACACTTCATTTATAGGAACTTCTGAACTGATAATTTCTGGAAAATCTTGATGATAGAACCGGTGATAAAATTCCTCCATTTCTGAAATTAGATATGCAGCTAAACGCAAAACCCGCTGATATAAAATTCCTTCCCGTTCCTTTCCAGTTTGACTAAGTTCCGTTATAGGTAAACCGCTATCAGCTTCCAATTTAGATAATAGCCAATCTATTTTTTGCCAAGGGGGATTAACGTAACTATATTTAATGCCAATAGGAATAATAAAAACCTGTTCTTTGCGGTTAGCTTTTTTTAGATCTTCCACACACCAAAAACCCAATTGTGCCACACCAGGTTCTAAAGGACTAACTATGCTACTATGTCCATTTGTACCACCTTCAGGAGCGATCGCTATCGGCATTTCTGCATTAGCAAATAATTCTCTGGCCATTTGGATAGCATTTCTATCTACGCGTCTTCCCCTACGAATCGGCACACCACCAAGTCGAGAAAATAACCATCCCAACCAATTTCCCGCCCATAACGTCATTCCCCGTTCATACATAAAATGACTGTGAACAGGGTATTTGAGACTAATTCCTTTTTCTCTTGCCACCTTGGGAACAATCCGTGATAACAGGTATAACATAGATAAAGGATCTTCCACTTCAGGGTGACGAAAAGCAATTAAAAATCTGACCTTACCTGCTTGAAAATCGTGGTATAACTTGGCTAATACTTCCGCATTTTTAGCTTCAATATTGACAATACCCGCAGGTAGCCAAGGTCTAGTTCTCACCCGCAAAATAAAAGGCAAAAACCAAGATACAATTTTCACAATAAAGGGATTATGACGTTGAGGGATAAATTTAAGCGGAGGTTGGGTGGAATGAATAGATTTAGGCAAGTTGTTCTCCTGTGATATGGCGAAAAAAGCTAAAATTGAGAAATCGCTGCTAATTTAATTATCATAATCATAGTCAGTAACCCAGCCCTAAAGGGACTGGGCTTGCAAGAGTAATCAAGCAAGCCGTGCTGACCAGACCACCCTGAGCGTAGTCGAAGGGTAGCCGTTATTTGAGTCACGACACCCCGGAATGCGTAGCTAGTTTCCTGCTCTGTCATTTGCAATTAAACAGTTTTAAGGTCACTGAAACAGTGTTGCAAGTCTAAAAAGCTCTTATAACTGGTCTAAGCTAACATTACCCCAGAAATGGGAGGCTCTTTGGAGCAAAACATTATGCGTACAGAGTTGGGAAATTTGAATCGGTAATTGTCCCGTTGAAAGTACATCACAAAAGTACCCCGAAGTTCCTAACTCCAAGGCGGTAATGAAAAAATATTCAAGGCGGTTAAAACCGCTCGTGTCGCTTCCCTCTCAGGTCTGAAGACTCTGAGTTTCCCGCATACCGCGAGGTTTTATGAACACACCCGCAGACCAGCGAAAATTTGCCCCCGCAACCCAGCGCAACCGCGAACCGATTCTAGAATTGCTTTTACAAATATTGCCTCAACATGGGACTATTTTAGAAATAGCCAGTGGCACAGGTGAACACGCTACATTTTTCTCCTACCACCTCGCACCTCGACAATGGCTACCTTCCGACCCTAACCCAGAACTGCGTGCTAGTATTAGCGCGTGGACTGAATTTTTTCCCTGTGAAGCCATGCAGCCACCCATAGATTTAGATGCTAGTTCACCAATATGGCCGGTAGAAACAGAACCGTTACCAGAGCCTTCTATTTCTGCCATTGTCAATATTAACATGATTCATATTTCCCCTTGGTCAGCCTGTTTAGGACTAATGGCAGGGGCTGGACGGATTCTGCCACCTGGTGGTATACTCTACTTATATGGTCCCTATAAACAAAATGGAGAACATACCGCACCCAGTAACGCTGATTTTGATGAGTCTTTACAAGCACAGAATCCAGATTGGGGAGTGCGTAATTTAGAAGATGTAGTAAAAGCTGCTGAAGCCCAAAATCTGACATTGCATCAAACTCACCCCATGCCAGCAAATAACTTTTCACTAATATTTAAACATAATTAAGGCTTGCTGAATTGAAATATGTCCTTTATTCTTTGCGCCTTTGCGCCTTTGCGTGAGACGTATTTCGTAAATCAATGGAGGTTAGCGGACTCGAACCGCTGACATCCTGCTTGCAAAGCAGGCGCTCTACCAACTGAGCTAAACCCCCAAGTGTGTTTTTTATGTAAAAAGGGTTGATTTTACATAACTAAGTCATCATAAACTATTATTATTAATTTGCCAAGACCATGAACCAAGAAAATCAGACAGTTGTTGCTGCACTATATAAATTCGTGAATCTCCCTGATTGTAGAGAACTACAAGCAGCCTTATTATCCCTTTGTCAGTCACAAGGAATTAAAGGAACTATATTACTAGCACAGGAAGGAATTAACGGCACAATTGCTGGTTCTCGTCAGCAAATTGACACAGTTTTAGCCTTTCTTCGCAATGACTCGCGGTTTGCAGATTTAGAACATAAAGAATCTTACACAGAAATTCCCCCATTTGAGCGGTTAAAAATCCGCTTAAAGCCAGAAATTGTCACTTTAGGCTTACCAGAAGTAAACCCAGCGGAAAAAGTAGGAACTTATGTCAAACCCGAAGACTGGAATGATTTAATTTCTAACCCAGAAGTCACAGTCATTGATACCCGCAATGATTATGAAGTCACCATTGGGACTTTTAAAGGTGCAGAAAATCCGCAAACTCACATATTTAGAGACTTTCCCGAATATGTACAACAACATCTTGACCCCAAAAAACATCAAAAAGTAGCCATGTTTTGTACTGGAGGAATTCGTTGTGAAAAAGCCTCATCTTATTTACTTTCTCAAGGTTTTGAAGAAGTTTATCACCTCCAAGGAGGCATTCTCAAATATCTAGAAGAAGTTCCCCAAACAGAAAGTTTATGGGAAGGAGAATGTTTTATTTTTGATGAAAGAATCACAGTTAGTCATAACTTAGAAACAGGAAATCAAGAATTATGCTTTGCTTGTGGATATCCCGTTTCCGAAAAAGATAAAACCTCCCCAGAATATGAAAAAAGTATTTCCTGTCCCCACTGTTTCCATACCTTAACACCCGAAAAAAGAAAGCGACTACAGCAAAAATGGAAACATTACCAATCAATAAATTCAACCAATACTTAAACTTCAGATTTCTTTCTTCCTTTGCGTCTTTGCTCCTTTGCCCCTTTGCGCGAAACAAAATTTAGAAAAAACCCTAATATCCAAAAGTGATCATTACAATATATTAATACAGAACTCCTTGGAGAACAATTTGTGGTATCTAATCCCCCGCGCATTCAACCCAGCACATTGAGCAACTTTACACAAAGACACATTGCACCAAAACCCGATGATGTTCAGCAAATGCTAGATTCATTAGGTCTTTCCAGCCTTGATGATCTAATTGATAAAACAGTACCACAGGCAATCCGGTTTCATCAAACCCTTAATCTACCAGCAGCACAAAGCGAATATGCCGCACTGGCAAAATTAAAGCAAATAGCGGATAAAAATCAGGTTTATCGCTCATTTATCGGTATGGGATATTATGACTGTATTACCCCTACCGTCATTCAACGCAACATCTTAGAAAATCCCGGTTGGTATACAGCATACACCCCTTATCAGCCAGAAATTGCCCAAGGACGTTTGGAAGCGTTGTTAAATTTCCAAACCATGATTATTGACTTAACGGGTTTAGAAATTGCTAACGCTTCTTTACTTGATGAAGGGACAGCAGCCGCAGAAGCCATGAGTATGAGTTATGGAGTCTGCAAAAACAAATCCCATAACTATTTTGTGTCTAGTGAATGTCATCCTCAAACCATTGATGTATTGCAAACACGCGCAAAACCTTTAGGCATCAATATCATTATCGGTGATCATCAAACCTTTGATTTTTCCGAAACTATCTTTGGTGCGATTCTGCAATATCCCGCAACCGACGGGACAATTTACGATTACTGCGATTTTATCACAAAGTCTCATGCTCAGGGTGCATTGGTGACTGTAGCCGCAGATCCTCTGAGCTTATTATTACTCACACCCCCCGGTGAATTAGGGGCTGATATTGCCGTAGGCAGTACCCAACGCTTCGGTATTCCTTTGGGATTTGGGGGACCACACGCTGCTTATTTTGCCACGAAGGAAGAGTATAAACGACTTGTTCCAGGGCGAATTGTGGGGGTATCAAAGGATATTCATGGTAAACCTGCGTTACGTTTAGCTTTGCAAACCCGTGAACAGCACATCCGCAGAGATAAAGCCACCAGTAATATTTGCACAGCGCAGGTTTTATTGGCAGTGATGGCGAGTATGTATGCAGTTTATCATGGACCAGATGGATTGAGAGCGATCGCTCAAAATATCCACCAACTTACCGCAACTTTAGCCGCAGGATTGAAAAAGTTAGGTTATAAAATCAGTTCGGAAAACTTCTTTGATACCTTGCGGGTAGAATTAGGAAATACCAAATTAGAAGCAATTCTCGACGCTGCGAATGAGAGAAATATCAACTTGAGAATTTTTGATAATTCCACTGTGGGTATTTCTTTAGATGAAACTACCACAGAAGCAGATTTAATTGATATTTGGCAAATTTTCGCACTCAAAGATCAATTACCTTTTACTGTGGCAGAATTACCAATTACCAATTCTCAATTATCACGTCAAAGTAAATATCTTACCCATCCAGTTTTTAACCGTTACCATTCAGAAACGGAATTACTACGTTATTTACATCAACTAGAAAGCAAGGATTTATCATTAACCACCTCAATGATTCCCTTGGGTTCTTGTACCATGAAATTAAACGCGACTTCGGAAATGATTCCGGTAACTTGGGCAGAATTTGGGAAAATCCATCCTTTTGCGCCAATTTCCCAAACTAGAGGTTATCAAATCCTATTCCAACAACTAGAAGCATGGTTAGGAGAAATTACAGGTTTTGCGGGAATTTCCTTACAACCAAATGCAGGTTCTCAAGGTGAATATGCGGGACTTTTGGTAATTCATGAATATCATCAAAATCGGGGAGAAGGACATAGAAATGTTTGTTTAATTCCGCAATCTGCACATGGAACAAATCCCGCGAGTGCGGTAATGTGTGGAATGAAAGTTGTGGGAGTTGCTTGTGATGATCATGGTAATATTGATGTTGAAGATTTAAAAGCCAAAGCTGAAAAACATAGTCAGGAATTATCAGCTTTAATGGTGACATATCCATCAACTCATGGGGTATTTGAAGAAGCAATTCAAGAAATTTGTGCCATTATTCATGAACATGGTGGACAAGTTTACATGGATGGCGCTAATATGAATGCCCAAGTAGGTATTTGTCGTCCTGGTGATATTGGTGCAGATGTCTGTCATTTGAATTTACACAAAACCTTCTGTATTCCTCATGGTGGTGGTGGTCCGGGAATGGGTCCCATTGGTGTCGCTTCCCACCTTGTACCGTTTTTACCAGGACATTCTGTGGTGAGAATGGGTGGTGATTTGGGTGCTGTTTCTGCTGCACCTTGGGGTAGTGCAAGTATCCTAGTGATTTCTTGGATGTATATTATCATGATGGGTGCAGATGGGTTGACGGAAGCAACCAAAATTGCGATTTTGAATGCTAATTACATGGCTAAGAAATTAGAGTCATATTATCCGGTTTTGTATCAGGGAAAAAATGGTTTAGTCGCACATGAATGTATTTTAGATTTGCGAAGTTTGAAGAAATCAGCGCAGATTGAAATTGATGATGTTGCGAAGCGGTTAATGGATTATGGTTTTCATGCACCTACTGTTTCTTGGCCTGTTGCTGGGACAATTATGGTAGAACCAACGGAAAGTGAATCTAAACAGGAATTAGATCGTTTTTGTGATGCTTTGATTGCGATTCGTGAGGAAGTTGCGGCAATTGAATCTGGTAAGATGGATATTCACGATAATCTTTTGAAAAATGCCCCTCACACTGCGGAAAGTTTGATTGTTGGTGAGTGGAATCATCCTTATTCCCGTGAACAAGCTGCTTATCCTGCACCTTGGAATAAGGAATATAAGTTCTGGCCAAGTGTGGGGAGAATTGACGCAGCTTTTGGGGATAGGAATTTTGTTTGTTCTTGTTTACCGATGGAGGCTTATAGTTAATTAATTGTAGGGTGCGTTACATTTCATTAACGCACCATTTTGATTTTTTGATTGAAATGGTGCGTTACGCTGATGGTAATGCTACGGACTGCCTGCATTTATGTTAAAATGAAATGAGCAAGTTAATAAATGGTTATATTAACAATAATGACAGATCCAGAACAAAAGCTGAATGAATTATTGCAGGAAATTAAGCAGGTGTTGAATGTTGCTAATGCTACACTTGCTAAACAACAAGAGATTAGTGAGGCTGAATTCTATGAGCAGTTTGCAAGTATTGTTGAAAGAGAAACAGCTGAGGAATTGTGGAAATCAAAAGGATGGGAGACAAAGCGTGTATTGAGAGAGATTATTTTTGTGCTAATGGAATATCCTGAATTACGCCAAAAAATTGAAGATAAAGGATTCACTTTAGGAGAGATTATCAAATTAACTTCAGTTAATCTCCTTCCAAATGCTGAAAATGCAGTCATTGACATTCGCAAACTTCGTGATTACTCACTTAATTTAGCTCATCCTAAAGGTAAAGATAAAGCTCGTCTCTTTTTGTCAATTTTGGGTATGACTGCTGGAAATGCTGAGGAATTACGCCAGATAATTTTGGAAGAAGTCAAAACCCAAGAAGTTAGTTTGAATAGGCGTGATAAATTTGGACAACGCTACACAATAGACTTTACTCTGGAATGGCAAAATAAAAGTGCAACTATTCGTACAGGTTGGATTATTGAACCTGATTCTGATATTCCAAGATTAACGTCCTGCTATCCTGTAGTATAAAAATACCTGGAGGTTACAGAAAATGAGTAAAAGTATACCCAAATTACTAGACGTAATAGCACTTACCGTTGATATACCTGAATATAACTTATCATGCGGTCAAGTAGGTACAATAGTCGAATTATTAGCCGATGGTTCTGCATTTGAAGTAGAATTTAGCGATAGTAATGGACAAACATACGAATCTGTTGGGTTGCGTCCAGAGCAAATTATGGTTTTACATTTTGATCCAACATCACCTAACTTTGTGCCGGAAATGGTTACAGTATAAGTAACTGTAGCAAACGTAGGTTGGTTTCACTCAAGAAAAACCAACACCTTATAATAAGCTCTGTTGACTTTTGCGGTTGCTCTAACCAACCTACAAAACTTTACCAATAAGAAAATAAAATGAACATTCTTGAAATATTACCTAGTTACGACAAAGTAGAGATTTATCCAGAATATCGTACTTACACAAAAGAAAGTCCTTATTCAGATAATGACTATGACTATGAATATGATTTATATATAATTTACTTTGAGAAATTCGTAATTTTGAGAGATTATGGTCGTGCAAGCTTTCAAGAAAAACCAGTCGTTATACCTCGTGTATTTTTTGATAAGGTTCATCCCTTAGAGGACAGACTAGCAAAAGCTAAACGGTTTCTAGAATTCAAAATAAACAATTCTCATGAACAAGATTTAGTCAAGAGGGGTAATTGGAATATTGAAAATATAAATAACAACCAGAATAGCGAGCAGTTGAGAAAATTTTTAAATTTAGCTTTGGGTCAAGATGATCATCAGTCCCAATCATACAGTAATGATAAAAGAGAGAGTATATCAACATTAATGGAGATGCTCACAACTCTCAATAAATTTTTTACAGTTTTCCCCTGCTCAGAACCTAAACAAAAGATAATTGATTTGGGAAGGTATTTTCAAGAAAAGTATTTTCAACAAGAAGATAGTTATATTAAGGAATTAAAAAATGAGGAGATAGTTTTAACTCCTAAAGAATTTGAAGAAGTATATCAGGATTTTCTGAATAGGATAAATCATAGTGATGATGGCAATAAGAAGGATTATGAATATAGTAATGATGATGACGATGCGGAGTTTGGATATCTAGCAGGACTAGTTGCTGATGGGGAATTAAACCCTAATGACCCGCGCTGGCCTTTTTGACTACAACAACTTTAATGCGATCGCTCATCTTCTAGCTTAGATTAAGGAACGCAACCCAACATAATTAAAATATCTGAGTTCATATTTTTTGTCAGAATCAGGATGTCCAGGATTTTAGGATTTACAGGATTGTGATTTGTAAGTTGTTGGTGGGATGCTGAAATTGTAATTGTCTGAATCAGGATGTCCAGGATTTTAGGATGTACAGGATTGTTATTGATAAATTGTCTGTGAAGATTTGAAGATTATAAAATCCAGTTACAGTAATAGTCAAGAATTAACAGCGGATAATTTAACTGATAACTTATCTATTATCCCAAAATCTCTATATTTTATAGACAATCAAACAACTACATCCTGAAAATCCTCTAATCCTGGAAATCCTGATTCAGACAGATTGTTATTGATAAATTGTCTGTGAAGATTTGAAGATTATAAAATACAGTTACAGTCATAGTCAAAAACTAACAGCGGATAATTTAACTGATAACTTATCTATCATCCCAAAATCTGTATATTTTATAGAAAATCAAAAAATTACATCCTGAAAATTCTCTAATCCTGGATATCCTGATTCAGACAAAAAACATCCTCACAATCCCCACTTCAAATAAACAACAACATCCCGTACATCCTCTAATCCTGGACATCCTGATTCAGACAAAAAAAATCCTCAAAATCCCCACGTCAAATAAACAACCACATCCTGAAAATCCCGTAATCCTGGATATCCTGATTCAGACAAATTAACCCTGAAATCTAGGATTAAAAACCTTCTTATATTCCAACTTCAACCCACCAAAATTAATCAATAATCCCACAGGAAAATTATAAGCTACCAAATAATTTTTCGCTTGCGCTAAATGAACATCTTCTAAATTAATTATCGCTTTCAACTCCACCACAACCTGATTTTCAACTATAAAATCCGCCCTTCTTGTTCCTACTTCAATTCCCTCATAATAAATTACTTGTTCCACCTCCCTTCCAAAACCTAAACCTGATTTTTTGAGTTCAATTTCCAGACATCTTTGATAAATAACCTCCTGAAAACCATTTCCCAAAGTTCGGTGTATTTTCATTGCACAGCCATTAATTATATATGTAATTTCGTCTAATTTTAGATTTTGGGTATTAGGTATGTTCATGAATTTATAGGATGGTAATTTGTAAGTTGTTGGTGGGATGCTGAAATTGTAATTGTCTGAATCAGGATGTCCAGGATTTGAGGATGTACAGGATTGTTATTGATGAATTATCTGTGAATATTGAGATATTATAAAATACAGTTACACCAACAGTCAACAAATAACAACAAATAATTTAACGGATAATTTATTATCTAACATCCTAAAATCTGTACTTCTCATAGACAATCAAACAACAACATCCTGTAAATCCTTTAATCCTGGTTATCCTGATTCAGACAAAAAAATCCTCAAAATCCCCACTTTAAATAAACAACCACATCCTGAAAATCCTCAAATCCTGGTTATCCTGATATGGCTTGCGCCACGCTACGCTATCAGACAAAAAAAATCAGATTGATAGTATATAATAAACATATCCTTTAACTCTAAATAGATTATGACTAATATCACAATCTCTAACCTTGATGATGATCTCCAAAATCAGTTACAAAAAAGAGCCGAAAAACATGGACATTCCCTAGAACAAGAAATTACAGAAATTCTCCGTCTTGTTCTCTCAGAAAATCATCAAAATCCTATCAATTTAGCAACTATAATTGAAAACCGTTTTGCCAATTTTGAAAATTTGGAATTACCGGAAATAGAGAGAGAAGCGATTCGCACAGTGTCAATATTTGCAGAGTAGAAAATGATTATTCTGGATACAAACGTCATTTCCGAACTAATGAAAACTCAAAAATCAGCAATAGTTCGTGAATGGGTAGCAGCACAACCTTTAATGAGTCTATTTACCACAACAATTACTCAAGCAGAAATTCTCTATGGTATTGCTTTACTTCCTGAAGGAAAACGACGAGAAGAACTTAGTAAAACAGCACAACTAATGTTTTCTGAAGATTTCGCTGGACGAGTTCTAACTTTTGATCAAAATGCTGCTGTAGCATTTGCTCATATTGCATCTAGACGACGACAAAATGGTACTCCAATTTCTCAACCTGATGCTCAAATTGCTGCTATTTGTTACACTCATAAAGCAACTGTAGCAACGCGCAATGTTACTGATTTTGAAGGATGTGGTATTTCTATTATTAATCCTTGGAAACCTGAATCAATATATTAGTAAGTCGTAGCTTAGATTAAGGAAAGCAACCCAACATAATAAAAATATCTGATTCAGACAAAAAACATCCTAATCAAAAATAGAAATTACTTTAATACCAACTACTTTGTGCATCGGTTTTGTTTTTTTCTCAGTAGTAATTAACTCCTCAGCACCAACAGAAAAAGCAGCAGCTACATGAAGTGCATCCATAGCAGCTAACCCATACTGAGAAGCAATTTTATAAGATTCTTGTACAATATAAGTTAAATCATTTGCCCAATAAATAACATCGCCAAAAAACTCCTCATAAAATTGATATTCTTCCGTTTGCTGATGATAAACTGCTTTAGGACTTACCTCCAATCTAACAAACTCACTAGCAGCAAATACCCGTTGTGAGTCTGATAGTATTTCTAATGCTTTTTCTGCAATTAAACCATTACCATTGGTTGCACTCAGTAACACACCCGAATCAATATAAGTTATAATCATTCTTCTGTACCTTGGATTCCACCTCTACGATCAGCTAATTCTTTTTCTATTTCATCTGCATTTAATAAAGGTTTACCAGACACAACAATTCTAGAGCGAATTTCCCGTAAACGTTCCCCCAAAGGCGGTTTTTTGGATGTGGTTTTCAATTGTATAAATTCTACAAATTTTAAGACTTCCTGTTGTTTATCCTGGGGTAATGATCGCCACTTTGTTAATAATTCTTGTTCTGAAATCATTGATCTTTACCTAATTCTGTTAATTATCTTAAACCTTATTTTTAATAATAGCAAATCTCACATCCAATTAAACCATGATTTTATACATTTTGAGACAGGTATATTTTGGTGAAAGTTTATAAATATTATAACATCCTCTAATCGGTGGACATTATCTCGACTATGGCTACGCCACGCAGGCTATCGCTCGATAACCACCTGATTCTGACAAAATAGTGTATAATACACATATCTATATACATAATCTACCTAAGTATCATGCGAACCAATATTGAACTTGACGACGGATTAGTAGAAGAAGCATTTCGTTTAACTAACGTGCGAACCAAAAAAGAATTAATTCATCTAGCATTACAAGAACTAATTCGCGTTCGTAAAAAACGGAATTTACTTGATTTAAGTGGACAAATTCAATTTACTCCTGACTACGACTATAAAGCATTGCGAGAAAATCGAAATGTTTCTGATTGATACTTCCGTTTGGATAAATGTTTTACGCGATAAAACAGGAGTTGCACGTCAAAATCTCCAGACACTTATAAAAGATGAAAATGTATTTCTGACTCGATTTACCCAAATGGAATTATTACAAGGTTGTCGGGATGAAAGGGAGTGGATATTATTGCAAACCTACCTGCAAGAACAAGACTATCTTGAAGCAACTGATAATACTTGGGTTTTCGCTGCACGAATTTATTATGATTTACAAAGACAAGGGTTAACTGTTAGAAGTAGTATAGATTGTTGTATTGCCCAAATAGCAATAGAAAACCAGCTAACCCTAATTCATAATGATCGTGATTTTGAACCGTTTATGAAATTTCGATTTTGAAATTTTACAACTCTATAATATTTTGTTTCTCGATTTATATATATGAGCGCACACTTTTCCACTCATATCATAAGCATACCTAAAACTCGGAACTCTGTCAAGCCCCCTAGCTGAAATCACCAAAACTCGTTAAAATATTGATAAAATTCTCAATAATAATGAGAATAGACTCCCATTAGTTGAGAAAGTCCTTTTTTCAAAAATCCCATACAAATAACTTATAGTTTAATCACAAGACTCCCAACTTCTTTGATTAATCTGGTGATTTATCAATAGTATTGCAAAAGTCAGATCCCCGACTTCTTAGAGAAGTCGGGGATCTTGTTGTTATTTATGTATAATCAAGATGCCCCTAGGGGGGATTTTCAGTTATGATACTCTAGATAAGTAAAGTTTAGTAACAAATATTAAAAACTTTGATTAATCATACATTTCCTTGCTATCCAGCTACTAACCCGACGTTAGATATTGATGACAGCCTTAAAAATCCTTCCTTACCAAACTTTATCTCTTCCCGACAAAGTTGGTTAATATTTTTAGCATCAGTATTTTTAGTATCAGTACCAGTGTTCATGGAAGCACCATTAGTGCGCTCGTTTCCTACTCTTAGCGTATTAATGACAGGCTTTTGGGTGTGGATCAGTATTAGATTAATGTCACGTCCCCAAACCTATCTGTGGGGAGATTTACTTTTTGGTTTTAGCTGGACTTGGTTAACAGGCGCAATTTATTGGGGTTGGTTAAGATATGAACCAATCTGGCATATACCTATAGAAGCACTAGGATTACCCTTTGCTGTGTGGTGTTTAGCGAAAAATTGGGGTAAAGTCGGCAATTGGTTTTACCTCGGTTCTTTACTAGGAACGGTTTTAACCGATATTTATTTTTATTTAGTGGATTTGATGCCTTATTGGCGACAAATTATGAGAACAGATCCCTCTGGTGCTTCACAAATCTTACAGAATGCCCTAACACAAGTCCAAACACCCTGGGGACAAGCCTGGGCCATCATTCTTGCTCTCATTCTGATGACTGTAGGAACAGCTTCTTTACTCAATAAACAATGTCATTGGTATGCCTTTGGAGGCGCAGTTTTGAGTACAATCCTAGTAGACAGTCTCTTCTTATTAGCAGCAGTTCTGGCGTGAAATTCCCATGAATTTAGGTAAACACCGAAAAATGGGCGCAAAGGTGCTATCAGGTCAGATTTTTGGCAAAAGTCAAATCAAACCAAAATAGTCGTAAATATTATGGATATTGATCCGCTGTATATTAGTTTTTGATGACTGTTGTGCAAACTCTCAAGCTGAAACCATGAAGCTAAACCATGAAGAAACCAGGATCAAGTTAGAAAATAAACTACTCTAACACCCTTAAACTTCCGGCTTATGCCCTAAAGTTCATAGCTTTTGGCTGCAAAATTTTATTATTCCTTGAAAAAAAGAGGTAAAAATCGTGAAAGCATTGGTGCGTTTATTCAGTGTATTTACATTGTTGCTAGGTTGTTGGGGAATGTTGGGAACTACCCAAACAGCCCAAGCTACTGGCTTCAATAGCTTTGTGGGAAATCAAGTCCCCGTTTTAGCAATTGCCCGCCAAAACAAAGCAGATCAGAAGTTGGCAACAGAGTTTGGCAAGAAAATTGATTTGAACAATACCAATATGCGGGCTTTCCAAGATTTTCCTGGACTGTATCCCACCTTGGCTAAGAAGATTGTCGCTAATGCTCCCTACGAAAAAGTAGAAGATGTATTAAATCTGCCAGGATTGACCGATAGACAAAAAGAACGTTTGCAAGCTAACTTAGCAAATTTTACAGTTACAGAATTAGAGCCTAACTTCAATGAAGGGGACGACCGTATTAATAACGGTATCTACAGATAACTAAGGACTGGGAATTGGGAATTGAAAACATATTCCCAATTACCCATACCCTAAGAGGATGTTTGAAAAGTGGTATTCCGTAATTTTTATCACATTGCTACCCCCCTTAGTCCCCCCTTGTAAAGGGGGGAAACAATAAAAATCCAGTTCCCTCCCCTTTACAAGGGGAGGGTTAGGGTGGGGGAAA
>Ga0208858_1000012_pt1 | contig 57839 bp, 53 predicted proteins | sample LakMenEpi16Nov12_FD_150704 | JGI IMG/M metagenome (GOLD analysis project Ga0208858, IMG submission 150704) | Freshwater microbial communities from Lake Mendota, WI - 16NOV2012 deep hole epilimnion (SPAdes) | ecosystem: Environmental > Aquatic > Freshwater > Lake > Epilimnion/Euphotic zone ...
ATTTTTAAAACCCTATCTATCTCCAGCGTCGGATGATAATTATCTATTAAAAAAGAATAATTTAATACAGGGTTTACACTTAAATTAAGAGAATTTTATCTTATTTTTTTCAAAATGAGAATTGCTGTAAAAGATGCCAGTCGGTAGACGTAGGATAGTATGTAAATTACACTTATCCATTAAATCGGCGCGAATCTGCTTGCCCACATTCCCCTCAAAAAGTACATTGTCAGGTAACACTACCGCAGCGCGACCACCAGGCTTGAGTCCTTGGTAAATATGTTGTAGGAAACAAAACTGCTTATTGCTGGTAGGAAAAGTAAAATCCTTACGGGTAGGTAAGCCACCCCCTTTCTTGGAGCCGAAGGGTGGATTGGAGAGGATTAGTGTTGCTTTTGGTAAGGCTTCTCCTTCTGGTGAGAGCGTATCGCCGTAACGGATACCAGCCCCTTGTGGGTCAAATTCAATTCCATGCAACATCAAGTTCATTAAGGCTAAATGGTGCGTGTCTTGTACGTGTTCCATGCCGTAGAAAGTGTTGCAGCGGTATTTGCGTTGCTGTTTTACTGTCCAACTATCCGGGTCACTGTTTTCGCGTATGTAGCGATTAGCCGCGATCAAAAAGCCACCCGTACCTGCGGCCGGATCTTGAATAATATCATCTAATGTAGGGCGCATAATATGCACCATACTGTCAATTAAAGCACGAGGTGTAAAATACTGGCCAGCACCAGACTTTTTGTCATTGGCATTTTTCTCCAATAGACCTTCATACAAATCACCCAGACCTTCCTGCTTGGCACTGTACCAGTCAAGCTTATTAATCTCTGTTACCAGATTAGAAAATGTTGTGGGCTTTTTGATGGAGGAACTAGCATTAGCAAAAATTTCTTTAACAAGAGTCGAACCGCGACTACCAAGGTGGATTAACAGCAGTTTGTAGAACTCCAAACGTTCATGTGCGGCTTTACCTTCCAAGTCATCCCAGCGATAACCGTCTGGAAGTTGGTTCTCCGTGTTTGTCTCCTTGGCCATCTTCAGGAACAGGAGGTACGTAAGCTCAATAACGTATTGGTGGTAGGATACTCCATCATCCTTGAGGATGTTACAGAGATTCCAGAGTTTAGCAACGATATCGTGGGTAATAGTGTTCATAATTGAAAGTCATTTTACCCCAGCAGCAGACTCTTTTTTTTGCAACCAATCTCTAATCGCCTCCTCCAAAGCCGCAGTTTGCGTCACTTCCAGACGCGCACAGGCAATTTCAAAGGCGATTTTTATGTCTTTAGGGACTCTTCCCCTAACCTCTCTAGTTTCTTCTGCCATCCTAATTAGAAGCCCAATCTTGCGGCTTTTATTTTTACACAGTCTTTGAGAAAAAAAACATTTGCGCTATTGCGTCATTACGTCATTGCGCTATAATTAGAGGAAGTGAAAAAATAATCAACAATCATGTCACGTTTCTCAAATCCACAAAATCAAAGACATCATGAGCGTTATTACAATTCAATGTCGCTTAGTTGCTGAAGAAGACAGCCTCCGTCAACTATGGGAATTGATGACTGAAAAAAATACACCATTCATCAATGAAATTTTGCTACAGATAGGAAAACACCCAGAATTTGAAACCTGGCTAGAAAAAGGTAGTCTACCTGCTGAATTACTCAAAACACTTGGTAACTCCCTCAAAACTCAAGAACCTTTTACTGGACAACCTGGACGTTTTTACACCTCAGCAATTGCCTTAGTGGATTATGTGTATAAATCCTGGTTTGCTTTGCAGAAACGCAGAAAGAACCAAATACAAGGGAAACAGCGGTGGCTAAAAATGCTCAAAAGTGATCAAGAACTTGAGCAAGAAAGTCAATCTAGTTTGGAAGTAATCCGTACTAAAGTGAATCAGAATTAGGGCAATATGTGGATAGATTATTGGCTGATGAAATAATTGCGATCGCTAAAACTTACCAAGCAAACAGCATTGTTTTACCAAAACTGCGTGATATGCGGGAGCAAATCAGTAGTGAAATTCAATCCAGGGCAGAAAACAAATGCCCTGGTTACAAAGAAGTCCAACAGAAATATGCCAAAGAATATCGAGTAAACGTTCACGTACAAAAGCCGATGATGAGATTTGAACTCACGACCTACTGATTACGAATCAGTTGCTCTACCCCTGAGCCACATCGGCGTACATAGTCAAACATCGTAACATAATTTATTGATGATGGAACAAAAATCTCCAAAAAATCCCAACCCCCAACAATATGAACGTCTCAAAGCCGAAGCAGCCGCACCCTATCGGGGGTTAAGGCAATTTATTTATATTGGTGTCGGTGCTTCCGGCTTTATTGGTGCATTCGTTTTCTTTTTTCAACTCCTAGCAGGACGCGATATAGAACAAGCAGCGTCTAATTTCGCCATCCAACTAGGAGTAATTGGGTTAATGGTGTTTCTCTGGAAATGGGAAAACAGCAGGAATAAATGACAGATAAGAGGCAACTGGGAAGATAAATATTCCCCTGCCCCTGCCTACTTGCCAGTTACCAGATATGGAGAATTAATTGCTTGAACACGACCAGCATTAACCAAGGCTTGATATACAAAAGCCGCAATTTCCGCTCTAGTTGCTTGACGCTTAGGTGCAAGCTCTTTAACAGTGGGATAATTAATAACTAATTGCCGTGAAGTTGCTGCTGCTACTGGACCAACTGCATAACTAGGAATTTGACTAGCATCAGTATAGAAGTTAATCACAGTCTGACCATTCGCAGTTAAACCCAAACCATTAGCTAAAGCCACCAAGGCTTGCACTCTAGGAATTTGTTGTTCTGGCTTAAAAGTTAAATCGGGATAACCAGATAGGAACGGACTACTAGAAGCAGTTTGAATGGCGCTAAAAGCCCAATAATTGCTTTTTACATCTTTAAAGGTAATCGCTTTGCGGGTTGCTGAAGGTTTGAAAGCCTTATTGATAATGGCAGCAAATTGAGCGCGAGTTACAGGTTCATTAGGTTTAAAACTACCATCTGGAAAACCAGCGATAATATTTTTAGCAGCTAAAGCTTCAATGTAAGCTTTTGCCCAGTAATCTGTTTGCACATCTTTAAAAGCAGTGTTTCCAGTATTGTTATCGGGAGGTGTAGTCACTTTAGCCGCGACAAAATCAACAGCACCAAAAATCCGCTTCTCGTTGATATCGTTACCAATAGCGACAATTTTGCCGGCTTTAGTAGCATTGTTCAAATCATAGCGAGCATTATCACGGATGAGATTGCCACCAGGATTTTCACTTGTACCCAGGTCAGGAACTGCACTAATAGTAGCGACAATACCATCCCGTTTATTACCGCGAATGGAATTTTTACGGAGGATAGGTTTGGCAGTTTCCGAGATAAAAAGACCGTCTGTGTTTTGGGTAATGTTGTTACTTTCTAATAAAGGTGTAGAACTACCACCAATTGCTACACCAAAACCAGTATCCTGAAATAAATTGCCACGAATCACACCTTGGGCAGATTTAGTTACAGAAATTCCATTGCCCTTATTTTTCAAAAAGACGTTATTTTCGATTTGGGGATTTCCCGTACCTGTCACAAAAATTCCTTCTCTGACACTGTTAATAAATGTGCTATTTTTGATCACAGGGTTACTGGATTCTACCCATACAGCCGTTCCCCGTGAATTCGGGTTGGTAAAAGTTAAACCTGTAATAATAGTGCTATTATTCGCTAACAGTGTAATATCCTGTCTGGCAAAAGTGCGACTAGTGTAATAACCACCACCGCTAATTAAGATTCCCTCACCCTTGTTAGACTCATTACCTTGAAGCGTCACTCCAGAATTGAGGACAAGAGGGAATGTTTCACCACTATCTTTACTATAGTTCCCAGGGGCAACCTGAACAACTGTCCCGGCTGTAGCTTTAGAAAGGGCAAAAGTGATGGTTTTATAGGGGGCTGCTATAGTTCCATTAGCGGCAGTATCTTTTCCAGTGGCAGAGTTAACGTAAATGACAGTGCCATTGGCTGGCACTTGGGCTGTTAAAGTTGGAGCAGCGCCAGCTTTAAGTTGAGTAAGTATGAGGGTAGAACAACCAGCAACTAATAACAAAGCTGTCAGGCTGGTTTGTAAAGATAAACGAGAAATATGAAAACCCTGATTTTTCATTTTTTTAGTGAATGATGTGTTTAATGATGGTACTTTCACAAGAGTGTAAGGTAACAGATGTACATCTGTAAAACCCATGACAAACTATACCGGATCATTATCACTTATTCCGCTAAAATTGTGATTAAAAAAAACAAAGTAACTTAACAGTTCAGTAACTTTTATCCTCTAACATAAGTAGGTTGGCGTTAAAAATTGTCGTTGGGGCAAGGGAACTCTTAACTGGGAACAGGGAACAGGAAGAGAGTTTTGGGCGATTTTACTTTTCTTCACATACCTTTAAATTTTTCAGTTCACCTACTTACCTCTAAGATACAAGGTTGGGTTGACGCAAGGAAACCCAACAAATAGACAAGGTATTGCTCCTACATAAAAATTGAGGATAAGAAATCTTCTCCTCAACTTCCCTGCTGAAAGCAAGGAGTAAATATTTTTGACATACTCACCGACCTGAAGGTGCGGGGAAACACTTGACACTTCGCCAGAACACGTCACAAGTGGTCTTATCGTCCTTCCATGTCCGTTTAAAGTCTCCCAATGCCCTATGGCGACTATGACCAAATTTTAACATAAAGCCGTCCTGGAAGGACGGGGCTTGTGTCCCGTCTTTTCGGTCAAAGGGTTAATAAGGTGAACTACCTACACTTCCCTTGCGGGTAAGTATAGGCTTCCTACCCAGTTAACAGCTTTTTGCTCTTCGAGAACAACAAGACTTATGTTAAGGCGATAGGCTGACCCCTCGTTCCAAAGGCAAAATCAAGGTTAATCAACAAAAATGATCATGTATCTAGCTTGGTTATCGCTATTCTCTCGCCTTGCCGAGATATTCAATTCATAACACAAATTTTGTGAATTGTCTCCATGTTTTCCTTCCTTGCTGTCGCGTTGGTCGGAAAACCGTCGTCAATTCACGCGCCATTCATCCCCCGCTGCCCTATCGGGTCAGACGTGGGGCTTCTGTCGGTTAAGCTAAAGTTTCTAAAGTCTCTCGTAAATACATTTGTACTTGTTGATCTAGACGTAAACTTTGTAATTTGGCGTTACATTCTAATTGCCATCTTTGAAAACCGGAACTAGCAGAAATCACGTATTTTAGGTTATGCCAAAATTGAGTATTAGCAGATAATTGGTGATCTTTACGCTCACCGTTGACAGAGACTTTGCTGTCAGTAGTATGCGCGTAATCGCTAGAAGTTGGAAATTGAGCCATAATTCCTCATTCCTTATTTTTCACTTCCAGAATTAGACAATTTGGGATTTTAGATTTCAGATTGATAATTGATTTCACACACAAGGGGAAGACCTAAATCTCACCCAAGCCTAAAATTGAAGATTTTTGTTTAATCTTCTTTCAAGATAATGGTTTTACACCTGAAAATTCTGTCTCATTCATCACTAAATGCGGAATTTTATGCAAGAAATTTCTAAAACAACTTGTTTTTAATTAAACAGAGAATTTTTTTAAAATTTATAGCAACCCAGAGGGGTGAAACCCTGACTAAAAGAAGATTTTATTTATTCTTCCTTCTTCGTTCTTGGTTCATTAACTCCTGACTCCTGACTCCTGACTCCTTTTAAACGGAGTGCTGAGTTTACATTATTTGAGTGTTGAACTCGGAACAGTCTCAATTCAACACTCATTAACTCAGCACTCAACGCTGGATGCACGTCACTACTTAGTCATAGTCAGAGTCCGACGTTTAGTTACCAATTGGTAGGATTCAATGATATCATTTTCCACCCAGTCATGGAACTTATCAATGCCGATACCACATTCATAACCTGCGTTAACTTCACGGGCATCTTCTTTCATCCGTTTGAGGGAATCGAGAACACCTTCGTAAACTACCTTGTTATAGCGACGGACGCGCACCTTACAGTTGCGAACGAGCTTACCAGATTGAACATAACAACCGGCAACAGCACCACGACCAACTGGGAAGACAGCACGGACTTCTGTTTGTCCCAAGGGTTCTTCCACCAACTCTGGTTCGAGTAAACCTTCCAAAGCACCTTGGATATCTTCCAAGAGTTTGTAGATGATGTTATATTCTCGGACATCTACACCTGCTTCATCCGCAGCTTGTCTAGCGCCACTGGCATAGGTGGTGTTGAAACCAATAATGACGGCGTTACTAGCCGCAGCCAGGTCTATGTCTGTTTCCGTGATTTCTCCAGCCGTAGCCAAAAGCATCCGAATTTGGACCTCGTTTTGCGGAATTTGGCGGAGAGAGCCGATAATAGCTTCCACAGAACCTTGCACGTCGCCCTTGAGGATCAAGTTGAGTTCTTTTAACTCGCCTTCTTGTGCTTGTGCTGACAGGGTAGTGAGAGTGACACGACCTTGCAACAAGCGGGATTGACGTTGTTTGTCGGCGCGATCGCTGGCTACAGAACGAGCTTCTTTCTCGTTTTCATAGACCTCGAAATCATCACCAGCAGCAGGGACATCACTTAAACCCAATACTTCCACAGCAAAGGATGGACTAGCAACATCTACACGCTTGCCTCGGTCACTTACCATAGCCCGGACTTTACCGAAGGCTGAACCAGCGACCAGCATATCTCCAACGTGGAGAGTACCGTTTTGAATCAGCAAGGTAGCAACGGCACCTTTCGCCTTATCCAAATGAGCCTCAATGACTGTTCCTTTTGCGACCCGATCTGGATTAGCGGATAGTTCGGCTACTTCCGACACCAACATAATCATTTCTAGGAGGGTGTCGAGGTTTTCGCCCTTAATGGCACTAACGGGAACCATGATTGTTTCACCACCCCAATCTTCAGCGGTGAGACCGTAATTGGTAAGTTCCTGTTTAACCCGTTCTGGCTGTGCGCCTTCTTTATCAATCTTGTTGATAGCAACGACAATGGGAACGTTTGCAGCTTTAGCGTGGCTAATAGCTTCAATTGTTTGGGGACGAACACCGTCATCAGCAGCTACGACTAGCACGGCAATATCTGTCACCCTAGCTCCTCTAGCACGCATCGCTGTAAAAGCTTCGTGACCAGGAGTATCGAGGAAAACTATCTGCTGTGGTTTACCTTCATGGACGATATCAACATGATATGCGCCGATATGCTGGGTAATACCGCCCGCTTCGCCAGACGCAACTTTGGTTTTGCGAATGGAATCGAGGAGAGTGGTTTTACCGTGGTCTACGTGACCCATAATAGTAACAACTGGAGGACGACGAATGAGGTGATCCAAGTCGGCCACGTCAATCATTTCCGTGACCTTCCGAGCTTCAGCCTCTCGTTCGACAATTTGGACTTCTACTTCTAGTTCTTTGGCGACTAGGGTAATCGTCGGAATATCCAGATTTTGGGTGATGCTGACAGCCATGCCCTTCATAAACAGGATTTTGACAATCTCTGTATCGGCAATTACGAGGGACTCAGCCAACTCCTGGACTGTTAATGGACCAGTAACATCTAGTGTGGCTGGACGATCTGGTTTTTGCTCTACATTTTCTTGGCGACGATTGTTGTGGTCACGGGAAGAACTAGATTTTTTACCTCTAGCGGTAGGAGCAGCCACAACCGCTACAGTTGGCATACCGGAGCGAGTCCCTTTGGGTTTGGGAGGACGGGCAATGGAGAGACTAACTTGAGTGGCTGCGGAACTTTCTAGACCGTCTTCATCTAAATCATCTTCATCTAAATCATCTTCTACGATTTGTTTGACCCGTTTGCCTTTGGGTCCAACCTTCGCTTTTTCTTTGATTTCGTCAATGATTTCTTCTTCCTGCCATTTTTTCCCACCCTTGTTCAAACGAGGGGGTGTAGGGCGTTTTAAATCCAAAAGATCGGGTGCTACTGGTATTTCATCCAATCCTTCTTTTTTCGCGCCACCTGCATTATGTCTGGGTGGAGTCGCCGTGGGAATGGCTGCTGGTTCACTGGGACGGGCAGGTCTAGGGCGTTGGATATCACCGCCAATGGATGGTCTACCACTGCGTTGTTCTGGTCTTGTCGGCGCTCCTGAATTAGCCCGACTAGGTCTAGGTGGTGCAGATGGTGAACTTTGATCAGATGAAGGTCTATTAACCTTACTTCTCACTGGCTGAGGATCTTCTTCAACAGGCTGTGAGCGATCGCGTTTGAGAAGAGGTTTTTCTGATGTTCCTAAAACTGGTGTTTCTGCCGCTTTTGCGCCATCTACTCTGGCAGGAGGAGAAACCAACTGGGGTTTTTGCGGTTTCTCTGGTTTGGCTCTGGGAGTAGATATTTTCTCTGGTTTTTCCGCTCTCACCTTTTCTGTAACCGATTCAGGATTAGATACCTGTTCTGGTTGGGTAGGATTAGGTTTAAGTGGAGTCTCAGATTGATTCCGGGGTACTGGTCGAGTTGGTGCCGCCGGCTTTATATTCACAGATGAGACTGGTGTAGCAAAAGGCCTTGGAGGTGCCGGCGGATTAGCATCAGTAGCGTCAGTAGCAACTGAGATATTGGTTGAGTTGGTGGTAGTGTTTATCAATATTTTCGGTTTGCGAATTTCTAGAATTTGCTGTTTGTGATGGGCGCTGGTACGGTTTTGAGATGAATTTGGTTTATGGCCATTTGTACTTTGTTCCTTTTTCGAGGCTAAATTCGTAGCAGCGACTTTTTCGGCTGCGCTACGAATTTGTTCAGCTTCCGCTTCGGAAATCGTACTGCTATGGCTTTTAACCGCAATATCGAGCTGGTCGCAAATTGCTAGTAGCTCTTTATTATCCAAATTCAATTCTTTTGATAAGTCATAGATTCTCACTTTTCCGTTGTTCATCCACTCTTTCCCCTTTAATTTACAGTTTTAGCGGATGGTTGCCTGGTTTGTGACATCTCCACCCTTTGATCACTGTTTTTTCGGTTGCCTTTGGTGATATTGCCGGTGACTCCAGTTAGGAAAGAGAGATGTTTCGGGTTAATACTGACATCTCCACCAGGAATGATGGTTGATGCAGAACTGCGATTTGACGCTACCAGGTCGCCATTTTTGGTTTTTTTGTTTTGCCGATTTGTGAGTCTTCCACAATACAATCAAAAAAAAACTTGTTGGGAGTAATGCCTTGCGTCTTGTCCAAAAAAGGAGATCGAGAAAGCTGGTTACATCCATTTACTATTTTGGCATTAACTTGAACGATACTAAAGGTTATGATCAGAGACCGAATAGTTCGGCTTTTGTCATAATATCTTGAGAGACTATCGCAATTTTAGTTGTTACCATTAAATGCGATCTTGGCGATCGCCGTGATTTAGACGTTGCCACAATGTTTGATACACTGTATCTGGCACTGCTCCATGCAGCGATCTCCCTAGTCTATTTTTCTTCTGAGCTGCTTGTAGGCAACTCTCTTGCGGACAGATATAGGCAGAACGCCCCATGCCCTGATCTAATTGTACCTTTCCAGATGGAAAGACGCGGACAATCCGCCAAAACTCTTGTTTCAAGTTGACTTGACGACAACTAATACAACGCCGATAGTTCGGTTTCATCAGTCTTCTGCCAGATTTAAGTTAGATATCTTGGGGATACTAAACAATGTATTTTTTAGTGCCTGTTGTTAGTTGTTGGTTGTCAGTTGTTAGTTGTTAGTTGTTAGTTGTCATTGGGAAGAAATATTCCCCCTGCTCCCTGCTTCCCTGCCTTTTTCAAATTATTGCAGATAAATTTGGGGAATTAATCTTCCTCGCTATTGTCAAATCTATCCTCATCCAATTCTAATTCTTCTGCCATTGCATCTTCTCGGTCAGACCTGTCATCCCTATCATTTTGGGATTGATATTGCGCTCTCACCGCTGCAAATTTAGTATTTTCGGCTTCCTCGTCATATTTAGCCTGATCTTTAATATCAATTTTCCAACCAGTGAGACGGGCAGCTAACCGCACATTTTGCCCTTCTTTACCAATAGCTAAACTCAGTTGATCTTCAGCCACTAAAACGTGAGTTTGGCGACTTTCGGGGTCCATGAGTCTGACTTCATCTACCTTTGCTGGACTCAACGCATTGGCAATATAGGTAGCTGGATCTGGAGACCAGCGAATCACATCAATTTTTTCACCGCGTAATTCATTAACTACCACCTGAATTCGTGATCCCCTCGCACCAATACAAGCACCAACGGGGTCTACATCGCGGTCTAGGGTATCAACAGCAATTTTTGTGCGGGGTCCCACATAACGAGAGGGAGGGTTAGCTTCTCGCGCTACAGCCACAATTCGCACTACCTCATCTTCAATTTCTGGGACTTCGTTGGCAAATAAATAAACTACCAAACCTGCATCAGCACGAGATACCATCAATTGTGGCCCTCGTTGCTGTCCTTGGGAAACTTTTTTTAGATATACCTTAAAGGTAGCATTAGCCCGATAATTATCGTTGGGTAGCTGTTCTCGCTTGGGTAATTCGGCTTCTACTTCTGATTGTCCAAATCCGCTACTAACTGCCAAAACTACAGATTGACGTTCAAATCGCAATACTCTAGCTTGTAAAACCGTGCCTTCCAAGTCTTGAAACTCTTCTTGCACCATTTGGCGTTGTTGATCTCGCAGTTTTTGCGCCAATACTTGTTTCGTTTGCATGGCTGCCATGCGCCCAAATTCTCCTTGATCTGGGGTGACATCCAATACTACAGAATCTCCCAGTTGGGCTTCTGGGGCTACTTGCTGGACTTCATCTAAGGAAATTTGATGATCAGTGTTAGCAACTGCTTCAACAATGGTTTTGGTGGAAAGAACCCGAAATCCTTCACCCTCAATATCCAGTTCTACTTCAAAATTATTAAAATACTCTTCATCAAATTGTCTGCGTTCTAAATTTTGGGCGCGACGATAACGTTCGTAACCCTTAATTAAGGCTTCTCTAATAGCTGCTTGTACAGCTAAACGCGGTAAGTTTCGTTCTTGGCTAATACTTTCGATTAGCTCTTTTAATCCCGATAAAGTCACCATTGACATACGCAGTCTCCTAAAATTTTATAAGAAAGTAGGCTTAAAACCGTTCTATAAAACTTACCCAAAATTACCAAAGTCTAGACACATCTGGACAGCGATAACCTTAGTGTTTACTTCCTGCTTCATCACGGTCTTAGAATGGCTTCTAAGAGGTTTTTCCGCTCCACAGGCAATCTCGGTAGAACTTACCGTTTCTGACCCTAGACTTAAAATCTAAAACCTTTTTGGGTTTTTATGTTTGGGTGTTTTTTAAGCGAGAGAGGGGATAAATCTCTCAGTGACTTATGGTGTTACAATGTCTTTAACAGGTAAGGGTAATTAACCTGTACAAACACCCGATGTTGCCTAACGGCTCAACACTATACATTGACAATCTCTTTAGAGCGGAGAGTGTCAAGTCAGCAGTCAGCAAAATTAGATAACTGTTAAGAAATAATTGTTTTCTTTTCCCCAATTACTTCTTCTCAATTACCACTTACCAGTCCCTAATCCAACGTCTAAAATCTAAAATTGATTAGCTACGCTCATCTATTTGGACTTTGGTAATGAGGTTACGGGGAATTTTTACTACACGACCCTTTTGATTAAGGTAAACTGTAGTTTCATCCCGGCTAATCAATAGACCTATCCACTCTTGCTGTTGTTCGGAGGGTGGGGAAGTAGAAATAACTACAGGAAATCCTTTGAAGGAAATAAACTCCCTGTCTGTTACCAGTTGCCGCGAAATACCAGGACTGGATACTTCCAATATGTAACCGTCTGGAATGATATCGGCCGCATCTAATGAGGCTTCAACGGCACGGCTCATCCTTTCACAATCATCCAGGCCAATGTCCTGTAGAGGATTAAAGATATCTACTCGCAAGACTGGGGGGCTTTGGTTCGTATGAAAAACTATACTAACAACTTCCAATCCTAGTTCTGCGGCTACTGGTGTCGCCAAATCAATAATTTGTGGTATTAAAGGATGAGTCATGGGAGAATTCAATAAAAAAAGTGGGCTTCAACCCACTTCCTGCGATAGGGATATCTTCCAAGAAGTATTCTGACGAACTGTATGAGTTCGCCCCTAAAATGAGTGTAGCTTATTTCTTCACTTAGTCATCACAGACTTGAAGAAATGGTCATTGGTCAGTTGTCAGTTGTCATTGGGAAAATCTTTTTCTTTCCGTATTTTGCTTTTTACCTCTAAATTTAAGGTATCTATCGTAAAGCTCCCCAGTTTTATCAACCGGGGAGCTAAAATTTTTTAGTTCACCACAACGCCGTTTTACCTAAGTTTATGACCTGGTTAAACCAGGTGGGAACTGAGGGTTCTCATTTAAAGTTTCTGGGTACAGGCCCAGTATACTGCCACGAGAATTGTTTAGCTCCCTTGTTGTTAAAGACATAGATCAAAAAACTTGACGGCAGTCACCAATCGTCGTAGTGCAACTAACTCATTATAGCTTTGAAAAATAGTTTGTGTGTTTATTTTGGGAAAATTTTGGCAAATTTCTACTGGGTATACCAGATAGATTCAATTTTGTGTATAATGTCCTCTACTCCATTAGTGTGATCTTGATCTAATAAAACGGTGATATGTCCTAGTTTCCTTCCTGGACGAGCTTCTGTTTTTCCGTACCAATGAACAGTAGCCTGGGGAATATTTGCTAATTGTTGACGTTGTTTTTGGTAATCACAATGGCTGTTTTCATATCCTAGCAAATTAACCATCACGGCACTAGCACAATGTAATCTAGTATTGCCTAATGGTAAACTACACACTGCTCTCAGGTGTTGTTCAAATTGGGAAGTTTCACAAGCGTCCAGGGAAAAATGCCCAGAGTTATGGGTACGTGGTGCTATTTCATTAATTAAGATTTTACCTTCGGCGGTGAGAAATAATTCAATGCCACAGACTCCTATATATTGGAGGCTAGTTAATAGTTTATGGGCGATCGCTTCAATTTGCAAACTTTGCTCTTGGGTGATTTGAGCGGGTGCAATTACCCACCGACAAACCTGTTCTTTCTGGAGAGTTTCTACCGCTGGATAGATGACAATTTCCCCATTTACAGAACGGGCGGCAATTATAGCCAGTTCTTTGGTAAAAGGCACAAATTCTTCGACTAAAAACTGGCTATGAGTTTGATTAACTATTTGTGATAAAGTTGCAAAATCGGGAATGATAAAAGTTCCTTGACCATCATATCCATGTCTTCTGGCTTTGAGAACCACAGGAAAACCCAAATTTTCAATTTGAGATTCTAGCTTTTTTTCCCCTGATAATGCCAAAAACTGGGGAACTGGTAAACCTAAATCCCGTAAATAGCACCGTTGCTCATATTTATCTAACAGAGGTGCTAAAGCTGCTAGTTGAGGACGAAAACAAACACCCTGTTCTTCTAGCAGTGATAAAGCCGCAAGGTTAACAAATTCATTTTCAAAGGTAACGATATCACACTTTGTCGCTAAAATTTCTGTGGCAGCGGCATCATCAACTGCGGCAAAAATGCTATGTTGGGCAATAGATACGGCTGGATCATTGGGACTAGGAGTTTGAACTATTAATTCTACTCCCAGCTTATCTGCTGCATCTTTCATCATCCAAGCCAGTTGTCCACCACCAATTATACCAAGTTTCATTGACATCCTAAGGACTCACGAGTTTCTACACCAGTTTGAGAATTTACACCACTGGCTTTTTGACATAGCTCTTTAATTTGCGCTTTATCTAAAATTGCGTCTGTAAAATCTGCACCTGTGATATTAACATCTGTGAAGGCAGTGCGGAGTAAAAGAGCTTCGATTAAAACGGCATTACTTAAATCAGCACCTGTTAATTTTACCTCATTCACCATCGCATTTGTTAAATCTGCTCCATGTAAATTTGCTTTTGTCATGACTGAAGCACTGAAAACTGTTCCTCGTAAGTCCGCACCTGTAAAGTTAGCCATTTCTAAGTTAGCGTTAGAAAATTCCGCAGCTTGTAAACTTTGTCCCGAAAAATCTTGTCTCGACAATTCGGCATTGCTATATGATAAAGGATGAGTCCAGTCTGCTAATGCTGGCTGTGCGAAACACCAAACTGTAATTCCCAAAATCCATCCTAAGCTCTTTTGCCAAAACATAGTTGATGAGTCAAAATTGATACTTGATAAGTTAGGTTTTGCATAAACGTTAATATTTTGGTAAGCATTCAGCCGTCAGCTATCAGCAAGAATTGAATTGATCAGCATTCTGAATATCCAGTTTTAGCTGAATGCTTACATATTTTATAGTAAAAGATGGCATTATTACAATAATTCATTAAGTTTGATTACAAGTAAAGTTTGTTATCTTTTAAAGTCTAGTAGTCAGGACAACTGATAATCTGTTAGTTATGGTGATGGCTGCGGAAACAGGATTGTTAATATGTATAAAATAATTTGATAAACCTTTAAAACAATGAACTAAAAGTTATAGCGATATGTACTTGAATAAGGGAAAAAATTTCCTAAAAAAGCTAGATAACAAAAGATTTTTACTGCTGACTGCTGCTATATCTGACTAAAATCTTTAAGTTATTAAAATTGACAAACTGCACACATTAACAAAGCAAATTGGTATTTATATGATAAATCATTACTCTATTCAATGGATTGAAGCATGGTGCTTAGAAAATGGCTGGACAGATTTATTTGTTGAGAGACGTGGTAACTATTGGGCGTTTCCTCCTGGTGGAGTCATGCCAGAACCAATCCCAATGAATGTGTTAAGAGTAATTAAAGAGAAAAATGGTTTAACTAATCAGGAAATGTATTGGGCTTGTGCTGCCATCTCTACCACTATCCTAGCAGTGATTTACACTTTTTGGTTTAAATGTCCGATTCCCTTAGTTTTATCTTTTGCATTTAATGCTGTAACTGTGGCACAATTTGAACCAGAGGATGTCTAGATTTTTAAAAGCTGTCGCGCACTTAAATTGTATAATTTGGAGGCAGAAACCCGCCTATAGCCTAGATCAGGTTCAAAAACTAGATGCGTGACAGCTTACTTGCCACAAGAGAAGCGATCGCCTAAAATTAGATACAGGGGTAATCTAATTTCCAAAAAATTCAGTGATTAAAAAACATTGGCTATTATTAAGTTTATTTTTCATCTTCCTATTAACCTTTCAGCAAGCATTAGCCAAAAATAATTTACATTTAAGAGTTAACCGCTACTTAGAAGTACGTAGCATTTTTGGTAATGTTATTTATGGAAATCAACAAACTTCCCAACCTGCCAATGTCGGCACAAAGTTGCAAAAGGTTGGTGATAGCATTGGTACAGGAAAGAATTATCGGACGATGTTAGCATTAGATACAGAAATTGCTTTTGTGGAAGTGGCAGAAAATACAAAACTGCAAATTCAAAAACTGCATAGCACTAGTAATAATGGAAAAGTCACAGAGTTGCTGCTAACTGGTGGACAGGTGCGTTTAAAAGTACGTCCTTTGAACAATCGAGAATCTAGACTAGAAATTAAAACTCCAGCAGGGATTACAGGAGTCAGAGGTACAGAATTTGGTGTTAGTGTCCAACCTAGTGGGAAGACAGGGGTAGCAACTTTAAAAGGCCAGGTGGTAACATCTGCTCAAGGTAAAACTGTATCTGTAAATAAAGGTTTTCAAAGCTTTATAATTCCAGGAAAACCACCTTCACCTCCAGTGCGTTTACGAGATGATACTAGTTTGCAAATAAAAATCCTGGCAGATATGGGCAATCAACAGGCAAAAATTGCAGGTAAAGTAGATCCTGTGAATTTAGTTATTTTAGCGAATGAGCCATTAATAACCAATCAGAATGGGGAGTTTGAGGTGATAACAGCCCTTCCTAATAATCGAAAAATTGCAGTTAGTATCACAACACCTTTAGGAAAAAAGCAAAAGTATGAATTAGCTGTTCCTTAATAAAAGTAAGAACTGAAAATGTATGATCATGTTCACAGAAATCCAGCGGTTATTTGGGAAATTGTTTCCTGGTTTTATAGCCATGTTGATAGTTATTTGTTTCCTGTTACTGGGAATTTTTCAACCTTTAGAATGGATGACATATAACACCCTATTCCGACTACGGGGAAATATTGACTGGAATCAGCAGATAGTAGTAGTGACAATAGATGACAAAAGTTTGGCAGTGTTTAAACAATTTCCCTGGCCACGGACAAGATATATAGAGCTATTAAATGTACTCGATACAGCCCAGCCAAATGTAGTTGTCTTCGATATTATTTTTTCTGAGTCTAGCCCCGATGATACGGCTCTGGCAAAGGCTATGAAACAACATGGTAAAGTGGTATTGGCAGGGGCTTGGGATACTCAAGGAAAACCTTGGTTTCCTGTCCCTGAACTAGAACAGGCCGCAATAACTACAGGACATATATTCAGTCAGAAAGATGGAGATGGTATAATCCGTAATGTACAGCCACTAAAAAATGGTATTTCTTTATTAGGAATTGCGGCTATCCGGGCTTATGGAACTTTTATGGAAATACCCCCTTTGCCTAATTTAGAGCAGCCATTATGGATTAACTGGCCTAGTCAGGTTCAGCAAATGCCTCACTATTCCTTTAGTGATGTAGTGCAGGGGAAAGTATCAGCCGATTTATTTAAAAATAAAATTGTTTTAGTAGGAGTTACTGCTCCTGGTATTGATGTTTTAGTCACGCCCTTTAATTATGATCCACCCACGGGCGGAGTTTACTTACAAGCAACTTTTATTAGTAATGTATTTCAAAATAATTTTCTCGATCTTTTTCCTTCTGGGGCGTGGATAATATTATTACTATTGGCAGGTCCAGTCTGGGGTTTAGTAATTGTTCGTTGGCATTCTAGGAAAAAATTAGGATTCTGTATAGGGCTATGTGTACTCTGGGAAATTTTCAGTTTGCTCATGCTAAAAATCAATTATTGGCTACCTGTGGCTACACCAATAACTTTATTAGGAATGACAACTGGAATTGTAATTTGGCAAGATGATCTGAACCTTAAAGCCGAAAATCAAACTCTCTACCGTCTGGCTAATTACGACAGCCTCACGCAAATTCCTAATCGTCGCCGATTTGATGAATATTTGCAGCAAGAGTGGGGACGCATGGCTAGGGACAAATCTGCACTCTCCCTGATTTTGTGTGATGTAGATTTTTTTAAACGATATAACGATACTTACGGACATCAAGCGGGAGATAGTTGTTTACAAAAAGTGGCTTTTGCCATGAGTCAAGCTATTAAAAGGCCTAGTGATTTAGTAGCGCGATATGGAGGAGAAGAATTTGTAGTAATTTTACCAAATACAAATGCAGAAGGTGCAATAATTGTAGCCGAAGAAATCCGTGATCAAGTGAAAATATTGGCAATTTTGCATTCAGCTTCTGAGGTAAGTCAATATGTTACGGTCAGTTTAGGAGTTACTACTTTAATTCCTACTGCTGATATTCCGGCTGCATTCTTCATTAAAACAGCAGACGAAGCACTTTATCGTGCCAAAAAAGAAGGACGCGATCGCTTTTGTATGATTACTTCTAAAGATTTAGGTATAAATTAATAGTAATTTTGATATTACTGGTGAATCATCAAGTAATCAGATGGCTCATCTGGATAATACAGAAGTATTTGAGTCTTAAGTAATAACAAATTTTGATTTTATTAATATAAATACGACATAAAATTAACCACTTTTTAACCATTTCCTAGTTATTTATTAATGTTGCTGGGATAAGTTGATAATTGTTAAGAAAAATTACTGTTATTAGGTAATAATTCCTTTGCCTTTGCCCATACTCCTAAAGAGCTAAAGCATCAGTTAAACGTGAATACTCATATAGTAATCGCCTTAACTAAATACAAAGCTCGTTTTTGTGGTTTTTTTGTCTGCGAATCAAAACATAACTTTGTTAATCCTTATGGATCTAGATTTTTTCAAAAGTGTGATAGCGAAACAGTGATGCAAGCATTTCGCTTTCAGCAAAGGTAATGTCTAGGACTGGGTTCACCTACTCACTAAAAACACAAGCAATCGTAGTTTATCTAAAAGCGATCTCCTGACTCTTAGATTTTCTCATAATCACATTTTAGGGAATTTTATTTATGACGATTTTAGTGAATTTATCTCTCAGTTCCAGTGCTGGTACAGAAGCAGGAACAACAATTATCACCGTTACCGCCACAGCTTCTAGTGCGGTTTCCGGTAATCAAACGGTGAATTTAGGAGTATCGGGAACTGGAATTACAGCCAGCGATTATTACCTCAGCAACACCACAATTACTATTCCCAACGGACAAACTTCTGGTTCTGTGTCTTTTATTGTGGCTGATGATGCCATAGCTGAAGGCACAGAAACCGCTACTTTAACAATTAGCACACCATCCGCAGGTATTAGTTTAGGGGCAACAACTTCCCAAAATATTACTATTACCAACAACGACTCCAGCTTTTTAACCAAAGTCGGTGGTGCTACCAGTGCTAATGGGGCGGAAATATCGGCTTTTGACTCAGTTAGTAAACGGCTATTCGTTGTTGCTGGCAATACCATTGAATTTTATACCGTCAGCAATACAGGAACTCTGGCTTTAGCTGGTAGTTTGACACCCACAATTACACCTCCTGCGGGTACGGCATTAATTCCCAACAGTGTGGCGGTGAAAAATGGTGTAGTTGCTGTGGCTTATGCTGTGCAAAATACTACAACCCTTGCCCAACAAACAGGTAAAGTCGCCTTCTTCAATGCTGGCAATGGTAGCTTTATCAATGCGGTAGATGTGGGTGCATTGCCAGATATGCTTACCTTTACCCCTGATGGCACAAAGGTATTAGTGGCCAATGAGGGAGAACCCAACAGCTACGGCCAAGCTAATTCAGTTGATCCAGAAGGTTCTGTTAGTATTATCAATATTGCTGGTGGTGTTGCCAGTGCTACAGTACAAACTGCTACTTTTACAAGTTTCAATAGTCAGATTGCATCCTTAAAAGCATCTGGTGTGAGAATTACCGGACCCGGTTCAACAGTTGCCCAGGATTTAGAACCAGAATACATTGCTGTAGCACCCGATGGTTTAACAGCGCGGATTACATTGCAAGAAAACAATGCGATCGCTATTCTGGATATTGCCACCGCTACAATTACCCAAATTATCCCCTTGGGTGTAAAAGATTATAGTCTTCCCGGTAATGGCATAGATGCTAGTGATCAAGATGGTGGGATTAATATTACAAACTGGCCTGTAGTTGGATTATATCAACCAGATGCGATCGCTAGTTTTAGCGTTAACGGTCAAACCTACTATATCACCGCTAACGAAGGTGATTCCCGTAACTACCCTGGTTTTAACGAAGAAATTCGTGTTAATAGTTCCAGCTATATTTTAGATCCAACAGTTTTCCCCAATGCAGCAACCCTGAAACAAAACGCTAATTTAGGAAGATTACAACTAACCAAAGCCACAGGAGACACCAACGGAGACGGAGATATTGATCGGATAGAATCCTTTGGGGCGCGTTCCTTCTCTATTTGGAATAGTAACGGGACTCAGGTATTTGATAGTGGCGACCAACTTGAACAAATCACAGCTACAAAAGTCCCCACCCTATTTAACTCCGATGGTACAGCCGCCAGCTTTGATCAACGCAGCGACAACAAAGGACCAGAACCGGAAGGTGTTGCGGTAGGAGTTATCAACGGTCGTACTTATGCCTTTATTGGTTTAGAACGCACAGGAGATGTCATTGTTTATGATGTCAGCAATCCTAACCAGCCAACATTTGTTCAGTACATCAACACACCTGAAGATGTTGCCATTGAAGGACTAACCTTTATTTCTGCCGCAGATAGTCCCACAGGTAAACCCCTGTTAGCTACTGCTAACGAAGTTAGTAAAACCGTTGCAGTATTTGAAATCAATGTACCGCTATTTGACTTTAGTACCGCCAACTACAGCGTTACAGAAGGCAACACATCTGGTTTTACCACCAATGCTACAGTAAGAATCACTCGGACAGGTAGTATCAGTGGTACAGACACCGTACAACTGCAATTAAGTGATGGCACAGCCAAAGGTAGTGCGGCGGCTCCCACTGTAGCCTTAGTTCAAGGACCAAGCAGTTCCGCAACATCTTACATTGTTCCCACCGCATCAGGTGTGAATTTAACCTCCATCTTCACAGTTGGAGATTCAGTCAACAACAAACCAGACGGTATAACACCCTATAAAATGGTGGGTATTCCCGACGGTTTAGGAGCATTCGACAACGGTGATGGAACATTCACCTTATTAATGAACCATGAAATTGGTGCCACAAACGGTGTTCCTCGCGCACACGGATTTGCGGGAGCATTTGTCTCCAAATGGGTGATCAACAAATCCGACTTATCAGTTGTCAGTGGTAGCGACCTAATTCAAAGTGTTTACACGTGGAACGGCACAGGCTTCACCCAAAGTACCACACCATTTGGTCGTTTCTGTTCTGCGGATCTGGCTCCCGTTTCAGCCTTTTACAACAGTGCTACCGGATTGGGTACACAAGCACGCATTTTCCTAAATGGAGAAGAAAGTGGTGCAGAAGGTCGTGCCTTTGGTCACATTGCCACAGGTGCAAATGCTGGAACTACTTATGAGTTGCCCTACCTAGGTAAATTTAGCTGGGAAAACGCCATAGCCAGTCCCATTGTTAGTAACAAAACTGTAGTTGCTGGAACTGATGATTCTACTCCTGGACAAGTTTACTTCTACGTTGGAGATAAAACCAACACAGGAACAGACATTGACAAAGCCGGATTAAACAACGGTAAACTCTATGGTGTCGCCGTTGCTGGATTGAAACTTGAAGTTGCCACAACAGCCTTGGCATCTGGAACCCGCTTTACATTAGCAGACTTAGGTAACGTTGCCAACACAACCGGAGCAGCCCTGCAAACCCAGAGCGGTATCGCTAATGTGACAGAGTTCGGTCGCCCAGAAGATGGTGCTTGGGACCCATCAAAACCCAATGATTTCTATTTCGCTACTACTGGTGCGAATATCAATGGTACTGCTGTTCCTAGCCGTCTCTGGAGACTACGTTTTGATGATGCTACCAAGCCAGAGTTAGGTGGTACTGTTGAAGCAGTTCTTAATGGAACTGAAGGACATAGTAGACTTGACAACCTGACCATAGACAAATATGGTCACATCTTGCTTCAGGAAGATTTAGGGAATAATGCTGCCCTTGGCAAAATTTGGCAGTATGATATTGCCACCGATACATTAACCCAAATTGCCCAACATGATCCGGCTCGCTTTGTTACTGGTGTTCCTAATTTCCTTACCCAAGATGAGGAATCTTCTGGGATTATTGATGCTCAAGATATCCTTGGTCCTGGTTGGTTTTTACTCGATACCCAAGCCCACTACAACCTTGGCGGTGAATTGGTAGAAGGTGGACAATTGCAAGCACTCTTCAATCCTGACACCTACAACGCTTACCAAGCGGACTACATCAACACACCAATTACTGTTACCTTCGCTCCTGGTGAAACTTACAAGGATGTACAGATTCCCATTGCTGGTGATAGCGTGATTGAGAACAGTGAAACTGTCAACCTGAGCCTGGTAAACCCCAGTAGTGGCACACTAGTAGGTACACAGCAACCCACAGCAGTTCTTACCATTGCAGACCTCAACCAAGCCCCCACAGATTTGGCATTAAGTGCTACCAACGTCAATGAGAACGTTGCAGTCAACTCAGTGATTGGCACATTCTCCAGCACAGATGTAAACGCGGGTAACACCTTCACCTACAGCTTAGTTAGTGGCACAGGTGCAACCGATAACAGTTCCTTCACCATTAGTGGAAATCAATTACTGATTAATGCTTCCCCAGACTTTGAAACCAAATCCAGTTACAACATCCTGGTGAGAACCACCGACAATGGTGGTTTGACCTTCGACAAGGCTTTGACTATCAACGTTAATAACCTCAACGAAATCCTTGGTACTACTGGTAACAATAATCTTGTGGGGACAGCAAATAACGATTACATTGATGGCAAAGCTGGTAATGATACCCTTAACGGTGGTGCAGGAGTAGATATCCTGATTGGTGGTTTAGGTAACGATATCTATGTTGTAGATAGCACAACTGACACCATTACCGAAAATGCCAATGAGGGAACAGATACCATTCAATCCAGTGTTACCTTTACTCTTGCTACCTTACCCAACATTGAAAACCTCACCCTAGCAGGAACAACCGCGATTGACGGTACAGGGAACGATGGTAATAACGTCATTACAGGTAACACTGGGAATAACATCCTTAATGGTGGTTTAGGTAATGATATCCTTAACGGTGCTTTAGGTACTGACACCTTAATTGGTGGAACTGGTAACGATATCTATGTTGTAGATAGCACAACTGACACCATCACGGAAAATGCCAATGAGGGTACAGATACCATTCAATCCAGTGTCACCTTTACTCTTGCTACCTTAAGCAATATCGAAAACCTGACTCTAACAGGAACAACCGCTATCAACGGTACAGGGAACGATGGTAATAACGTCATCACAGGTAACACTGGGAATAACATCCTTAATGGTGGTTTAGGTAATGATATCCTTAACGGTGGTTTAGGTACTGACACCTTAATTGGTGGAACTGGTAACGATATCTATGTTGTAGGTAGCACAACTGACACCATAACGGAAAATCAGGGAGAGGGTACAGATAGCATTCAATCCAGTGTCACCTTTACTCTTGCTACCTTAAGCAATATCGAAAACCTGACTCTAACAGGAACAACCGCTATCAACGGTACAGGGAACGATGGTAATAACGTCATTACAGGTAACACTGGGAATAACATCCTTAATGGTGGTTTAGGTAATGATATCCTTAACGGTGCTTTAGGTACTGACACCTTAATTGGTGGAACTGGTAACGATATCTATGTTGTAGATAGCACAACTGACACCATCACGGAAAATGCCAATGAGGGTACAGATACCATTCAATCCAGTGTCACCTTTACTCTTGCTACCTTAAGCAATATCGAAAACCTGACTCTAACAGGAACAACCGCTATCAACGGTACAGGGAACGATGGTAATAACGTCATCACAGGTAACACTGGGAATAACATCCTTGATGGTGGTTTAGGTAATGATACCCTTAACGGTGGTTTAGGTACTGACACCTTAATTGGTGGTACAGGAAATGATACTTATCTGTTCTCCATTACCACAACTAGCCTCGGTGCTGACACCATTACAGAAGCAGTAGTAGGTGGTCAAGATACCATTGACTTTTCTGGTACAACGGCGGCAATCCGTCTAAATCTAGGCATTACTACTACTCAAACCCTGGTTGCTAATGGTTCAAAACTGACATTAACTGCTGCCAATACTATTGAAAATGTGATTGCTGGCATTGGAGCAGATAGAATTATCGGCAATGGCTTAAATAACCGCTTGGTTGGTGGCGCTGGTAATGATGCTCTAGTTGGTGGTGCTGGTAATGATGCTCTAGTTGGTGGTGCTGGTAATGACATTCTGACTGGTGGCGCTGGTAATGATGTCTTCGGCTTTGAAGGCAATGCTGCGTTCACTGTAGCTAGTCAAGGTCTAGATACTATCCAAGACTTTACCCCCGGTAATGACAAAATATCGTTAAGTAAGTCTGTATTCGCTTCTTTGACCAGTTTTGTCGGTCAAGGATTCAGCGTAGCAAGCGAGTTTGCTGTGGTTGAAGATGATGATTTGGCAGGTACTAGTAACGGGCTAATTGTCTATAGCTCTAGCAGTGGTAGTCTTTTCTACAACCAAAATAGCACGGATGCGGGCTTTGGTACTGGTGGTGAGTTTGCTATTCTCGCTACTGCTCCCACTCTGACTGCTAATAATTTCTCTCTTGTTTAAGGACTAATTAGTTCACTTAATCAGTGATATCTAAGGTGGGGGATGATAATCTCCCACTTTTTTTGTTTGAAGTTAGAGGTTGTTTGAAACCCACATTCCGCACCCTCCGGTGTCACAATCGGTTTTTTCTGATTTTTATGACTCTAAATTTTGCAAACCCATGGCTATTTTACTGTGTTTTTCGATTTGTCCCATCACCTGTTTTGCCCGTTGAATTACCACTGTCGGTAAACCTGCTAATCTTCCGGCTTCTATCCCATAGGATTTATCAGCGCCACCGGGTTGAACTTGATGTAAAAAGATAATTTGGTCTGGTAATTCTTTAACTGTAACTTGATAATTTGCCACATTTGAAATAATAGTAGCCAATTCATTTAACTCATGATAATGAGTAGCAAAAATCGTGCGAGATTTAATCTCAACTGCTAAATATTCTGCTACAGCCCAAGCAATTGAAAGACCATCAAAAGTTGCTGTCCCGCGACCAATTTCATCTAACAAAACCAAAGATCTCAAAGTTGCATGATTGAGAATATTGGCAGTTTCATTCATTTCCACCATAAACGTAGATTGACCTGTGGCTAAATCATCTACAGCCCCAACACGGGTAAAAATGCGATCGCACACTCCCAATTTAGCAAACTTAGCAGGGACAAAACTCCCCACCTGTGCCATTAATTGAATCAAACCCACCTGTCTTAAATAACAACTCTTCCCACTCGCATTTGGACCTGTCAAAATCACCAAATCAGGATTGTTGTCTATTGTTGCTTCTACTGACAACTGACCACTGACCACTGACAATTGACCAAGTTTAGTCGAATTAGGGACAAAAAATCCAGCAGGTAAAGACTGTTCCACCACCGGGTGACGACCATCAATCACGTTAATCTCGCGTCCTGTAAGCATTTCTGGACGACAATAACCTTGATGTACGGCTAATTCCGCCAAACCACATAATACATCTGACGCAGCTACGGCACGGGCAATATTACGGATGATTTCGGCATGAGAACCCACTTCATCCCGTAATGCGTCAAAAATCTGATATTCCAACTGATTTAAATCATCTCGCGCTGTGAGAATTCGGGCTTCTCGTTCTTTCAAATCAGGAGTAATGTAACGTTCCTCATTTGTCAGAGTTTGCTTACGAATGTAATTATCGGGAACTTGGTCAGATTTATTGCGGGAAATACTGATATAATAACCAAAAGTTTTATTAAATCCTACCTTCAAAGTGGGGATTCCCGTTCTTGTTCTTTCGTCAACTTCTAAGTTGGCAATCCATTGTTGATCACTTTCTACTGTAGCCTTTCTTTCATCTAAAAGCGGATTGATTCCCGCCCGAATTAAACCGCCTTCTTTTAGATGAGTCGGTGGTGATTCTACGATGTGAGCGTGTAATTTTTCTGCTAGTTCTTCGAGGCTGGGCGGGACTTTTTGCAAAGCTTTTAAGAAAGGTGATCTCGCATCTTCTACTAAGCGAGATAATTCTGGTAAACGGGAGAAAGAATCAGCTAAGGCGACTAAATCCCGTGCATTTGCTCTACCAGAAGCGGCTCTGACTGTTAAACGTTCTAAATCATAAATTTGCTTGAGTAAATGGCGTAGATCTTGGCGTAAAGGTGTATTTTCTACTAATTCTTGAATGGTATCTTGGCGGGATTTAATCCCTTTAATCTCCAGTAGCGGTTGTAACAACCATCTTCTTAAAGCCCGGCTGCCCATGGCGGTGCTAGTTCGATCTAAAGCCCATAATAGAGAACCGTGAAATGTGCCGTCGCGGACGGTTTGGGTAATTTCTAGGTTACGGCGGGTTTGATGATCTACTATTAAATAATCATTTAATGTATATGTGCGTAATAATTGCAGGGAGACGGGATTGGCTTTTTGTGTGTCTTCGATGTATTCTAAAAGACCACCAGCGGCGCGAACTGCCAGGGGGAGATGTTCGCAACCCAAACCTTCGAGCGATCGCACTTTGAATTTCTGCAATAATTTACTTCTAGCCTCAGCTTGGGAAAAGGGGACTTGCGATCGCAAACTATAACAAAATGTAGGTGGTAGACATTGGGGCAAAGAGGGTGAAGTTTCCCCTGGACGCAGTAAACTACCTAAATCGGGGGCGTTAGTGGGAAACAGGACTTCGGAAGGTTGTAAACGCATTAACTCTTGAGTTAAGTGTTCTAAATCACTACCTTGAGATGTGAGAAATTCCCCTGTTGAGATATCTGCGTAGGCTAACCCCCAATGATTGACAGCAATTACCACAGCCGCTATGTAATTATTCCGACTGGCTTTGAGCATTCCCTCTTCTAGCAAAGTCCCTGGTGTAAGAATGCGTGTTACTTCTCGCTTTACCAGACCAATGGCATCCGCTGAATCTTCTACTTGGTCGCAAATTACCACAGCATAACCTTTTTCTACCAGTTGGGTTGTGTAGCGTTCCCAAGCGTGATGAGGTACACCTGTCATGGCGACGCGACCGACTTCCCCACCGTGTTTACTGGTTAAGACTAATTCTAATTCTCTAGAGACGGTTACAGCGTCTTGGAAAAAAGTTTCAAAAAAATCGCCTACTCTGTACAGCAGCAACGCATGAGGATATTTATCCTTGACTTCTACATAATGCTGATACATCTTACTCAGCTTGCTGCGGTCTTCTACCAGATTTGTATCAGTAAGTGATTTGTTGGGTTGATTGGGTTCTGGTGTGGAAGTCGTCATAAGACCTTGCGGTAAGTGGGAAACGAGCGAGTTTTTAGACCTGAGAGGGAAGCGACACGGGCGGTTTTAACCGCTTTGAATATTTTTTCATTACCGCCTTGGAGTTGAAAAATTCGGGGTACTTTTGTGATGTACTTTCAACGGGACAATTACCGATTCAAATTTTCCAACTCTGTACGCATAATGTTTTGCTCCAAAGAGCCTCCCATTTCTGGGGTAATGTTAGCTTCGACCAGTTATAAAAGCTTTTTAGACTTGCAACACTGTTTCAGTGACCTTAAAACTGTTTAATTGCAAATGACAGAGCAGGGAACTAGCTACGCATTCCGGGGTGTCGTGGCTCAAATAACGGCTACCCTTCGACTCCCTTCGACACCGCTCAGGGCAGGTCACTCAGGGTGGTCTGGTCAGCACGGCTTGCTTGATTACTCTTGCAAGCCCAGTCCCTTTAGGGCTGGGTTACTGACGGTAGATGCTGAGAATTTATTGGCACAGATTATTGTGATTCCTTCTGATCATAACGTGATGTGGGGGATTGGGAGCGATCGCTTCAGGTTTATTTATTTTTATAAGGGAAATGCCGAAAACCCTTGAAGATGTAGCTGACTTAGTCAGCTACATCTGTGCTTTAGACAAGGGATGAAGGCTAGAGGCTTTCCTTTATCCTGCATTGACATTAATTTAAAAATTTGAAATAATTTCAAATTTTAACTTACCTTTGGGGGTTAAAGTCCCCTGCTTCTACAAGCAGCGGGTTTTGCGTCGGGGTAAAATCCCCGTTGCAAAACGTAATTCTAAATTCTAAATTCTAAATTCTGCATTCTTTTAATCCATATTAGTGAGACAATTAAATTGTCAGCAAAGACATTAAAAACCTACCGGGGGACTCTCGGAAAGTTACGCTTGTCAGAGATGATTCTGCCAGTAATGGCAAACAGGATCAGGGCAAGAACCCAAATATTTAAGGCAATGCCTGAAGCTGGGATAACTGAGAGATATAGACTGAAACTCTCTATAGAATCCCCGCGTCTTTAGACCGGGGAGTGTCAAATAAATTACCCTTGGTATTGGAATGATTTTTTCCTTTTGGAGGAAATCTGGGTTAGAGTTTCTTGTTTGTAACAATTAATTGATATTTGTTGCCAAAATCACTGTTTTAGTTAGACTCTAAGAAGACAACAAAGCAATTATTTTTATGAACACTCTTTCTAGTCTGGAATTTAAACGGTCAACTTGGCAAACAGCGATTATGTTAACTCTGGGCTTCTGGCTCAGTGCTAGTCTGGTTTTAGATTGGGTAATTATGCCTAGTCTTTACTTTGCTGGCATGATGAATGAGGCTAATTTTTCTACAGCAGGTTATCTGGTTTTTTGGAATTTTAATCGCCTAGAATTATTGTCTGCTACTGTGGTTTTAACTGCTGTACTGGCTATTAGCAAGACTAAATCTAATTGGCCTTTAGGTAGTATTGCTTTATCTGGAATTCTGTTAACAGTAGCATTACTAGATACTTATTTCTTAACTCCCCAAATGTGCGCTCTAGGTGCTAATTTCAGCTTACTTACTAGTAATCTAGTTCCACCACAAATGAACTTATTACACAGCGGTTATTTTCTATTAGAAGCATTAAAGCTAGTAGCAGGTGGTATTCTGTTAAATTTGTACTGGCGCGAAGCTTAATCTTTAAAAAGTCAAAAATATCACACTATCAAGCATAAACACTGGCATTGTCCGGGATTTTGAAGATTGCTATCTAGCTAAACATTAACCCAATATTTGTCATACTAGATATAGTATAAAATAGCGTGCAGAATCTGGGTTAATGAATCGCCAAAAACCTCAATTTTTGGTGAGCTGATGACAAAGTAATTCCCAGCCAACATCACCGGACTGTTAGTAAAGATAGTGGTCAAACTAATCATAATGATTAAAAAATCAGATTTTGTCTTAGCTCCCTACATGAAGAGCAACGACTTACGCGCAACTTATCAAGTCCTTAATACAGTTGTTCCCTATATTTTGTTATGGATTTTAGCAGCAAAAGCAGCAGAATTTTCCTTTTGGTTGCTGCCACCGATCATGATTTTGATCATACTATTTTCACTACGTTGTTTTTCTTTAATGCACGATTGTGGACATTATTCACTCTTTAGATCAAAACGGGTAAATAGAGTGGTAGGGTTTATTTTGGGAGTGATGAATGCCATCCCTCAATATCCTTGGTCAAGAGGTCATGCTTATCATCATAAAACAAATGGTGATTGGGAAAAGTATCGAGGACCAGCTTCATTAATCTCCACAGAGCAGTTTAGTAAACTTAGTCCTTTTGCCCAAAAGCGGTATGAATTACTTAGGCATCCATTAATGCTGCTTCCCGGCGGTTTTTTCTATCTAGCAATTAAGCCCAGACTGGCACTAATCGCTGGTTTGTATGGTTTTATAGGTCATTTGCTGACTTGCATACAGAAAGAACCGACTATGGATATCAAGGAAATTATTTACTCTTATAAATCCAGAAATTGGTACACAACAGGAGAGTTTTTTGATATCCTTTTCAACAATATTTGCGTAGTTAGTAGTTGGATTTATTTGGGTTATTTACTAGGATTTGGATTCTTCTTTGGGGTTTACTCAATCACTCTCACCTTTTCAGCAGCAATTTTTATCTGCATCTTCTTTGTACAGCACAACTTTGATGGCTCTTACGCCCATAAAACTGAAGGTTGGGATTATACTCTAGGAGCATTACAAGGCAGTAGTTACTTAGAATTACCCAGAGTTCTTAAATGGTTTGGGGCAGACATAGGTTATCACAATATCCACCATCTTTCTGAAAGAATACCTAATTACAATCTGGAAGCTTGCCATAATCAAAATATTCATTTACTGACCCATGTAAAAAAGCTAAAAATAGCGGATATTCCTGATTGCTTCCAATTTATTTTGTGGGACGCATCGGAGGATCGTCTTGTATCTATCGCCTCATTTCATCAATCAACCGCTTACGGTAGTAACTTTATGTTACAATAGCGGATCTGCTTAATTTCCGATCATTTATTTGCTAACTGTCTCTTATTCCTCTTCACTGTTGGGTAATAAGAGACGGATAGCAAGAATGGCAAATCCCACAGCAGCGATCGCTTTTAAAATCCGTGTAGGTAAAAATTGGGACATCGCACCACCAGCTAATGCGCCCAGGAGACTTGTTAATACTAAAGCACCTGCTGTACCAAAAAATATAGCTTTTCGAGATTGTCCTTGTCCAGAAAGAGCGATCGCTGCTAACTGACTTTTATCACCCAATTCTGATAAAAACACCGTTACAAAGCTTAGTCCTAAAAGATGCCAGTTCATAATTCCCTAGTTCACAATATTTACAAGTATTAACCCTGAATTACATCCCATACCAACATGACGGAAATCAGTAGTAACATCACCCCGGCTGATTTCTCAACGGTTTTAGGACTAAGTTTTGTGGATATCCAACCACCTAACAATACTCCCAGTAAGCTAGTAGTAATTAATGCTACTGCCGAACCCAGAAAAACCACCCAAGGGGCATGAGATTCTGCACTCATTAACAGGGTAGAAAGTTGGGTTTTATCCCCAATTTCCGCGAGAAAAATGGTGATAAAGGTTGTCCCAAAGACCATAAATACAGATTCTTTCGGTTGGGGATGATCCTTAACTATGGGTTGATGTAACTGGCTTTCACTTTCCGATCCGTGGGAAATGCTGACAGGTGCAGTATCAAGTTTCACAGGCGCTAATCTTGTCTCTAAGTTGTTTTCATATTCTTTTCATTTTCTCATATTGTTGTCATAAATTGCAACTGGATTTGTTAAAAACCAATAGCTTGATCAAAACGGATTTGTTCCAAACTGCGATCGCTCTGCTTATACTCGTCAAGATGTAATATCAAGCAAATAGCAGTATTTATTTTTTATATAAAGATTATTGATGAGAATACACGCTTAGAGGGTGTTTGAAAAGTTATGGTTGATGTATCAAATATTTTTTACCCCACCCTAACCCTCCCCTTGTAAAGGGGAGGGAACTGGATTTTTATTGTTTCCCCCCTTTACAAGGGGACTAAGGGGGGTAGCAATGTGATGAAAATTACGGAATACCACTTTTCAAACATCCTCTTAATTAATGATATTAAAAAGTAATCTAAAACAAAATCTCTGATCACAACTTTGAGTGCTAAAATACCGGATATAGAGTGAATTGAAGATATTCATGTAATAAATTCTTTTAGATTCTCTATATAATTGCTTGTTAAAAAAAGTAAGAAGTATGAAAATACAGAGTTTTAAATTCAGTAACCATAAAGAAAATTGGCACATTGAGGAAGTTAAATTTGAGGAGCTAAATTTACTTGTCGGTGGTTCTGGAGTTGGAAAGACAAGAATTTTAAAGGCACTTGAATTGATTCGTGATGTTGCATTAAGTAGTAATCGTAATTTAGATAATTTGGAATGGAGTATCAATTTTTCTCATTTAGGAAAAAATTATAGGTGGAAGTTAAAAAGTTCCTCAATCAAAAATGAAGAAATACTTCTAAATGTAAATGAGTCAGAACAGACTGAAATTGTTTATGAAAAATTAGTTCGATATGATGATGATTCTGAACTGGAGATACTTCTCCGCAATGATTCAGATTCAAAATTCAATAACGAAAAATTGCCTAAGTTGAAAAGAACTGAAAGTGCAATTACTCTTCTTTCAGAAGAAGATTTGATTATTCCAGTCCGTCAAGCATTTAAGCAATTAATATTCAATTTTGAAACTTCCCAACGGGTTATGTTTAGGATTGATTCCGATACTATCACTACAACAGAAAACTTTTTAGATGCAATAAATACTCCAAGTTTTTTTAAATATGTTTTTGCGAGTGTTCCAGCAATTATAAAGGCTTTTTATTTACAGAAATTTTTTCCAGATGTTTTCAATGAAATTAAAGAGTATTATATTGATATTTTTTCAGAAGTGAACAATGTGAGAGTTAGTAGTGAGAGAAATTTAGATGGGGATTTTATGCTATCCTTTGAAATTCAAGAGAATAGTTTAGAAGACTGGATTCCTCAAAAGCGAATTTCATCCGGTATGTTTCGTACTTTAATTTTTTTGGTTGAAGTAATTACTGCTCCTGAAGAATCAGTAATTTTAATTGATGAATTTGAAAACAGTTTAGGAATTAACTGTATGGCTGAACTAACAGACTTTATCCTTGATAAATCCCCAAATGTACAGTTTATCCTTACTAGCCATCATCCATATATTATCAATAATATTCCTTGGGATACGTGGCAAATAGTTAGTAAATTTGGAAACAAAGTCAGAGTTAGAAAATCTTTAAATATTCCAGAACTGAATACAGCTTCTAGTTTGGATAAGTTTACTCAATTAGTTAATTTACTTGATAGTGAGGAAGTGTCTGAGTGAATCTTTTATTTTTAGTAGAGGGGGGAAAGACTGAACCAAAGGTATATAAAGCATGGTTACAACATTTATTTCCTAGCTTAACTTTTGTTGTCCGACCTGAAGATATGAAAATGAATACTTGTCGAATTATCGCAGGTGACGGATATCCAAATATGGTGAGTAAGCCTAAACAATATCCAGGAGTTTCTCGACTGGAAGCCTGTCTAATTGATATAGAAAAATTCGGTAATGTCAATCATTTTTTTATATGTATTGACTCTGAAGAAAATTCTTATATTGATCGTTTTAATGAAGTCAAATCTAAACTTGATGATCTAAAGTCAGGCTACAATATAGATAGCTCAAAAACAGAGATTCATATAATAATTCAGCATTGCTGTATTGAAACATGGGCATTGGGTAATGCAGAAATTCCTAACGAATATAGTTCAATTGCAAGTTCTACAGTTTTATCTGATTTTCAGGCATATTATGATATTTTGGTAAATGATCCTGAAGAAATGTCTTTATGTCCACCCGGACATATTTTTAGGACAAAAGCGAAATTTCATGAACGTTATCTAAAAGAATATCTCCAACAATTTGGTTTGTCCTACAGTAAAAAAGATCCAAAAGTTGTAGAGGGTAAAAAGTATCTAGATGCGTTAAAAAAGCGATGTGAATCAATGAATCATTTATCTAGCTTGAAATTATTGTTAGATATATGGGATAGCATAGAAACTTTGTAAGCAGTAGCACAATTTAGGTACATGAAAGTGAATCTCCCATTGATTACTGCGTTCAAAAACACAATGAGAGAATACCTGTATGAATTAAATCAAAAACCGACAGCTTGATTAAAGCGGATAAGTTCCAAACTGCGATCGCCATAAACCCCCTCAATTTGCTGATGACAGCAATCAATCGCAAAATCGTTGACATCCTCCGCTTCAATCCCATACATCTCCTCAAAAGTCTCTGCTTCCACACGACAGAACCAAGGACGGGTAGAATAGATTTTACATTCTCGCGTACCATGATCATAATTTACGCACCATCCCCCCTCACCGACCATACTGAGATAAAGTTCTAAATCAGGTGGTGAAAGATACTCTTCTATATCTGGACGATCCGCTGGTGTTAGGTTGCAGCAAGCGCCACACTGAGCTATACATTGCCAAGTAGCCATATTTTTAACCTTCTAGTATTCCTGCTATTCTACTTTTTTATGACTTTTCTTATAATTTTGTGAAGTAAATTAAATTTTAGATCCCCTAAACAGATATGATAAGTTGCGGGTTTTGTCATTGAATTATTAAATCTTTTTAAACCATTAAAATCACTGGGAGGAAAAAATGGACATTTTAGCTAACATCAATTGGGAAGTCGTCTTACAGTTAACTTGCGTGGGACTAATTGTGATTTCAGGACCCATAGTCATCTTCGTTCTAGCATTTCGCAACGGCAACCTGTAAATTGGGTAATTGGTAATTGGTAATTGGTAATTGGTAATTGGTAATGCTTTGTCTAATCACCAATTACCCGTTGGAGATAATAAAATCTTAAATTACCCATTTAAGAGAGTTTTTAATCTTTAATTCTGTACAGAGGTAGACAAAGCCTGAATTGCATTTTGCACAATTCCCTCATATATGGGTTGAGATAAATTTACCTGTTCAGCATTTTCGCGGTTGAAACCCAACAAACCAAATTTATCTTCTGGTCGCAGGACTAAAACTTTACCTTCAGAATTTTTAACTCTTAATTCTCTACTTATACCATTTTCATAGATTCCGCAGGTATATTGACGCTGTTTATATTCAAAACTAGCCCGTGATAGATTTGGTGAATTAGTGAAAAGTTCAACAACGTGATTTGGGAGTTTTGCACCTACTAACTCCATTTCAATGGTAGTTTTGCCATTAAAGTTATTTTCACGCAGTTTGTAAGCAATATCCAATCTTGATGGTAAGGGAAAATAATCACCCCAACGCCATGCTATGCCTTTAATTTCTTGACGCTGATTGTCTATAGTTTGGGATACAGTTAATTTAATGTGACCTTTCCCAACTATTTTCTGTTCAATCACTTGGACATTAGCAGTCCAAAAAATTGGATCTGAGTTATCAATACCGCAGGGGTGAAGAATATTTAACTGCTGAAAAATATCCTGGTTAATTTCGTGAATATTAACTTGAGTATCTATTTTCAGCAGCGGTTTCAGGTGTTGAAGTTCCAAACACTGATTTGCAAATGCAGATAAACGCAACCGCAATTCTGGTAAATTCTCCGCTGGTAAAGAAAATCCCCCTGCTGCTTTGTGTCCTCCAAATTTACCTAATAAATCCCGACAAGCATCTAAAGCTGCAAATATATGAAATTCAGGAATTCCCCGCGCTGAACCCCGAATTATGGTTTCATTTTCGTAAGTTCCAATAAATACAGGAACACCATAACGTTCTAGTAAGCGAGAAGCAACAATCCCAATAACACCATGATGCCAATTATCTTTGATAACAACTAATACGCGGTCTTTTTGTAAAGAGTTTATATATAAATCTTCAACAATGGCAATGGCTTCTTTTTCAATTTCCTCGCACATTTGTTGACGTTGAGTATTAGTTTGTTCACATTGGATAGCCTTAGCTAGTGCAATACCAAAATCATCAGTTGTCAGCAAATCAATGACAATTTGTGGATCACCAATTCTGCCGATAGCATTAATTCGTGGTCCCAATCGAAAACCAATATCTTCGGGTTTTAAAGATTTAGAAGTTTGATTTTTTTCTCCTTCGCTGGCTTGAACTCCGGCAATTTGAATTAATGCTTGTATCCCTGGTAAATTAGATTTTGGTAATAACTTTAAACCCCGTTTTACCCAGCGACGATTCACACCAGTTAAAGGGGCTAAATCGGCAATAGTTCCCAAGGTAAATAAAGCTAACAGTGGCTGCACTAAACCTTTGATTTCTCCTAATTGTTGGGCTAAACAAACGGCTAAAATGTAAGCCACACCCACACCAGCTACACCCCGATAGGGAGAAGATTCAGCTATTAGTTTCGGGTTGAGAATCGCGTTAGCTGGAGGTAATATTTGGGGAACATCATGATGATCTGTTATAATAACTTTCAAGCCCAGTTCTCTGGCTCTAGTAATTGGTTCAACCGCAGAAATTCCATTATCCACCGTCAGAATTAGTTTCACCCCTTCATCATGAAACTCTTCGACAATCCGGTTATTAATCCCATAACCATCGTGCATTCGACTAGGAATAGCATAATCAACATCAGCGCCCAAAGCCCTAAGACTTCTCAGCAGTACTGCAGTACTGGTCATACCATCAGCATCATAGTCTCCACAGATAGCTATCTTCTCTTTGTTGGCGATCGCTAATTCCAATAATTCCACACTCGCAGCTAAATCAGGGAATTCTTCGAGAGGAGAAGGTAAAATCAGAGATTCGGGATCTAAAAATATCTTGGCATCTTCTGGGGTTTCCATGCCCCGATTAATTAATAATTGGCTGATAATTGGCGAGATATTTGTTAAATTCGCTAATATTAAACTAGCTTCTGGATTTTTTGCTGCAATTTGCCAACGTTGATTGGGTAAGCGTTTGGAAGATTTGTCATTGGTCATAGAAGAGTTAAAAGTCTATTTAATAGACTATTCTAAGTTACGTATTGTCAGATATCAAATCGGTTCTATATGACTATAATTTTAACCAATGACGACGGTATTGATGCACCGGGTATTGCAGCTTTATTTCAAGCAGTAAATGGTAAGTCGGTAATTATTGCTGCACCGCAATCACATCAATCTGGCTGTGGACATCAAGTTACTACCCATCAACCGATTAATCTTCAACGGCGTTCAGATTGTGAGTATGCTATTGGTGGCACTCCTGCTGATTGTATCAGAGTTGCCATTTCACATATTGCTGAAGATATCAACTATGTAATCTCCGGTATTAATGCTGGTGGAAACTTGGGTGTTGATGCTTATATTTCTGGGACTGTGGCTGCTGTTAGAGAGGCTGCAATGCACGGAATTCCCGGAATTGCTGTTTCTCAATATCGTCACGGTAAACGCGATTATGATTGGGATGCGGCTATGAGATGGACATCTGCATTGTTAGAATATTTGATGGAACTTCCCCTCGAACCTGGATGTTTTTGGAATGTTAATTTACCACACCTGTTACCGCAACAAGCAGATCCAGAAGTAGTATTTTGTCAACCTTGTTCCAAACCTTTACCTGTTAATTATCGAGTAGAAGGTGATGATTTTTACTATACAGGAGAATATGGTAAACGAGAGCGGACTCCTAATAGTGATGTTGATATATGTTTTTCTGGTAAAATCGCAGTCACTAAGTTAAGGGTTTAAGGTAATTAGAGCTTACTAATTCAGGTTCTAAATTCTTCTTCCTTCTTTCTTCTTCCTGATAGCGTAGCGTGGCGTTAGCCATACTCCATACTCCATACTCCATACTCCTGACTCCATACTCCATACTCCATACTCCATACTCCATACTCCTGACTCGGTGACTCCTGAACTCCTTCCATCATTATTCATCTTGCAACAAGGACACAAGCCCATCTAAAGTTTGTGACAATTGAGTGATTTGTTCCATAGAATCCTTCTGAGAATCAGCCAAACTTTGAACAGCGTCACATAAAGCAAAAATCTGATATCCTTGCTGCTGTACTTGTTTTCCTTGAGCCTCTATTTGTAGACTCAGAGCATCTACTCTGTGAGCAAGACGTTCAATTGTCTCAGTTGTCGAGAGTACAGCGTCTCCAATCTGTTCAACAATAGATTCTAGACGACTGATTCTTGTTTCTATTCCAGTTGCAATCATTTCTGGCCTGCTCCAATCTTGAGAAAAAATCATCACAGTAATATTCCTAAATATTCATCTAATAGTTTCCTCATCAGCACTGTTAACAAATCAAGTAATTTGTCATCATTCCTCTTACTTTTAACTTCGAGCTTGCGGTATTAGTCCCAATTCCTATTCCCCAATCCATAAGTTAAATTACTGAGTAACCCAAAAATACGATACCAATTGCACAGAATACTAAACCAGCAAAACGGATGATTTTTGGGAAGATTTGGTTAATTTCATTGATGCCAAAATTTACACCTATTTTTCTGGCACTCATGATAATTACTGTTTGGGTGAAGGCAACACTAATTACGAAGATAATCATAGTTAATGTTTCTGCACCGATGATGGATGTGGCATCAGAGTAACCTTGAAATATACCAGCAGTAGCACTTAATAAAGCTATTGCTAACCAATGAATAGGAATTGGTGTAACTAACATGATTCCTAATGCAATGGTACAAATAGCGATCGCTATTGCTGGTGCAGGTAAGATCACTGGAGATAAATTAATCAATTGTCCACAGATAGCAGCAATGACAAAGGTGATATTTAGCCAATTACCACGGGTAAATCTAGCGGAAAATAAACCTAATGCTACAATCCCTGCAAAACGGTCTAAACTAATCACTGGATCGGCTATACCCCAAATAAACCCTTCCCAGATGGTGGAAACATTATGTTCAATGGGTGATCCACCGGCTGAAGTCAGTAAACTAATGACGACTAAAAGAGCTATCGCTCCTAAAAGACGCTGCTGTTTAGATGTTAATAAGTTACTGGACTCAGAAGCTACTAACTGTGAATTTTTAAACATCTTTAGATTATGCTGGTTGGTGATTAATACTACTGCTAATTATTACAAAAATTAATCCATTTTGGTTCAATGTAATAGTTCTTCTACTTGGTGTTGATGCCACAAATTTTGATAAAGTCCAGGCTGTTCTACCAGTTCTGAGTGATGACCAGTCTGGACGATTTTCCCCTGTTCCATGACCAAAATTCGGTCAGATGTGGCAGCAGCAGCAAGTTGGTGGGTAATGAAAATTACGGTTTTTCTTTTTGTCCCTGTAGCCAGATTGGTGAGGATTTGTGTAGCAGTTTGATTATCTACACTGGATAGGGCATCATCTAACAGCAAGATGGGGGCATCAATTAACATTGCTCTTGCTAAAGCTGTGCGTTGTCTTTGTCCACCAGAAAGGGTAATTCCTCGCTCACCCACTAGGGTTTCATACTGTTGGGGGAAATTCTGAATTTCTGCGTCAATTTGCGCCATTTTGGCGGCGTAAACTACGTCTTCTGCGGCGGAGACGGGATCACCATAACGGATATTATTTTTGACGGTGGTACTGAATAAAAAGCTATCTTGTGGTACGTAGGCGATCGCACCACGTAAATCACTCACAGCTAGTTTTGTCACATCCAACCCATCTAAAAACAACTGTCCTGGCTGAATATCCAATAATCTGGGGAAAGCATTCGCTAAGGTTGATTTTCCTGAACCAACCGGACCGACAATAGCGACTACTTCCCCAGGAGCAATCCTAAAATTAAGATGTTCTAGAACTGGGGTATTTACGCCGGGGTAGGTGTAACTAAAGTTTACTGCTGTCAGTTCCCCTTTGAGTTTGTTAACCTCCAGATGAATACTATCTGGTGTGTCTTGAATTTTGGGAGTCACACTGAGAATAGTTTCTAAACGGTCAATACTAACTTCACCCCGTTGGTAAGCAGTAATGGTGAATCCTAATAAAGCGGTAGGGAAAATTAATCGCTCTACATAAATTAGCAAAGCCAGAAAGTCACCAATGGCAAGAGTTCCAGAGGATATTCTGGCTGTACCTAACCAAATAATAATCAAAGAACTGAGACTTGCTAACCCACCAATGAGCGGAAATAGGGTGTTGCGCGTTTTAGCTAGTTTGAGGTTAGCGGTTAATAGCTGTTCATTTTTCTGACTAAATGCTTGACGCTCATTGTCTTCTTGGGCATAGATTTTAATCAGCGCCATACCGCTCATATCTTCCCGTACCAGTTCACTGATTTCTGCAAGTTGTTCTTGGACGGCGGTTTGTTCATTACGCAAGCGATCGCTAAAAAAATGCACCATCAGAAACATGAACGGGTACACTGCTAATGATGCCAATGTCAGTTCCACACTCAGAGACAACATCACTGGTAATGTCAGAGTATAGGCAAAAAAAGTATTTGCCAAACTTAATACAGCAAAACCTACCAACCGTCGAATATTATCTACATCACTGGTAGCGCGACTAATTAAATCCCCTGGAGTATTAACTGTAAAATAAGCAGGTTCTAATTGCAGTAAATGTTGAAAAATCCGCTGTTTGAGGTCAAATTCTACCTGTCTTCCCACACCAAATATCCAAATCCGAGAAGCCATTCGCATCATCCACATAGCGGAACTAAGTAGGGCGATAAGGACTACATAATGGATGATTTGGCGAAAACTAAAACTCTTAGATAGAGTATCTACCCCTGAACGGATTAACAAAGGAATATATACACCCAGCCCATTGACAACTAATAAAGCAATAATACCGAAAACGGTTTCGCGCCAATAGGGGCGTAAATAAGCAGCGATTTTATCAAGTCTGTGTGATTTGGCCATGCCATTCCTTCTAATCCCAAAATAATGTAGTGTTTCGTAGTCAAAAATAGGAATAAGCATCTTTGCTGTGGAGTTTTTTAAAATCAGTTAGTTTCCCACCAATTCTTTTCCCATCTACCCTGATCTCTAGTCGGGTCGCAGATTGCACTACAACCCGACCTGAGACACCTTTACAATAGGCAATATCACCTGTGTTCCACTTGTGTTCATACTTTTGACGTGGCTGGGAACAAGGAAAACCGAACTTGTTTATCCGACATAATCTTCTTGTTCCAAGTCCGGTAGATTTTACTTTAAATATATTGGTTGTCAATATATTTAAGTTTTTTACTACTCCAACACACGCCGCATCTATCCAATGTTCTTTGGGAAGATTTAATTTTCTCCTATTGAATTTTGTCCTTCCCCCAGAAGCCGTTGTAATTGGTAATCCAGTTTCTTTCAAAGTTTGAAATAAATCCCACCTGGTAGAATTAACAGCAACCGCATCTTTTAAAGGTCTTTTTGACTGAGATTTAATTCTTTTCAATAGTTCTGGTTTCTTAGCTAAAAACTTTTCAATGTCCTGCGTTCCTTTTTTTTGATTACATTTTTCACAAGACAAGCACAGGTTACTTATTCTGTTACTTCCCCCTTTCGCTTTAGGTTGAATATGTTCTACCTGAAGGGGGATATCTTTCGCATCACAATAACTACATTTTCTCTCCCATTTCTCTAGTAAATATTCTCTAACTTCGTAACCTTGTAACTCCCCTTGCTGATATTCTATTCCCGATATTTCAGGGTTTTCTAGTTGCTGTAAATCAAATCTGACTAGCTCTTGAGTAATAGCTGTAATTGGGGCATATTTTATTAATCTTTTTACCCAAGTATTAGTAGTCAATACACGATGTTTTAAACTTGGAGCTAACCAATTTATTGTCCGTTTTCTATTCAGAAACCGTGGCTTTCTATAACGAGTATGACGGTTTCTTCGACTACGCCTAACCCATGAGCGTGTTTCTAGCTCACTTTTAATTACAGCACCACGATGTTGTAATTCCATTCCCCAAATAACTTCTTCTTTGTTATTTACTAAAGAGATACCCGTAAACTTAGAACCAGGATCAATTTTTAAATTAATGGGGTAAGTAACAATGTTTTCCACAACCCGATTCATGATTAAAACAAAAGGATAACGCCTAAAAACGGCTGCTTTCCCACTATCCAATAGCTTACTAGCATGAGATGGGTGGATAGGATTTAATGGGGTTTTATTAGCATCAATTAAAAAGACAAAATTGGACATAATTTGTTTTCGGTCGGTTTGACCAATCCTTATTTCTAAGTAAAGTTTGCTTCAACCCGGTTATAAAAGCTTGTTATGGTAAAGACACTTTCCTTTTGGAATGTTTAATCAGTACCGACAGAGCATGGAACTAGCGAATCCCAAGGTGTCATAACTTAAATAACGTTTACCCTTCGACTACGCTCAGGGTGGTTTGGTTCACATCTAAACCGTATTACTACGATTTAGAATGATCCCAACAATTATCTAACTTTTTGAGATTACAGGAGCAGTCATTGAGTCAGGAGTCAGGAGTCAGGAGTCAGGAGTCAGGAAGAAGAACGAAAATTTATCCCCCTGCTCCCTCTTCCCTGTCCCCTGCCTCTTCTACGTCCGGCCACGTAGGAAAACATAAATCTGATTGAGATAACTTTCCCATACTTGGGTAGTAAGTTGCAGTGTTTCTGCATTAGGAACAAAGTCTTCTACCCGTAACCCACGGGTGCTGATTGCTTGAGGATTTTGGAGGAGATAGGAAGGGATATTCGCAGTCAGACTATTGAAGGCTATAGTTGGAGAATTTATCTCTACCATTGGTGGGATGATATTTTGCTGAATATCTGAGATTGTGAAATTAGGATTTGCTGAACCAAAGGCGACTAGGGCGGATGGGGAAGTTTGGTGATTTATGTTCGTCCCCTCAACTGTAGCAACTGGTGATCTAACGAGGAAGTAAGCGATCGCTGGCGTGCTGGACAAAAGCAAAACCGTCAAAGCCCATCCTAATAAAAAACCGCCCGGTTTATCAATGCCACCGCCTTTGATTTTTTGAGCAGCTAGAAACAACATTAAAACCGAAGCGCCCAAAGGCTTGAGCGGGAAGGAGATAAATCGCCACAATGAAGCCAATGCTGGTTCATTGGGATTGAGAAATGCTAAAGCTAAAACAACAATGACTAACCCTAAAACAAATCTGCCGACAAAAGTTACTGATGGATAGAATCTTTGAAACAAAGAAAAGGCTACAACACCAATTAAGAGCCATAGCAAAACCCGGCTTAACAACTGAAACATAAATTAACTCTCTAATTTTTTAGCGCAGTAAGCCTAAAGACCGCAGGAAGTGGATTAATTTTATCGTCAAGCTGACTTAAAAATACCTCAAACTCACACCCAAAGATTACCGCCGTAGTGATTTTAATGCAATTTTTTGACACCGAGTGTATTATTTGCGATTTTCCCCAAGAGAAATTTTTAGATTATTTGGCTATAAACGAATTTATACACTTTTAAACCCACCCAGATCCCCGACTTCTTGGAGAAGTCGGGGATCTGAACTTTTCTACAGATTTACTTGGTTGAGAATCTCTGTCTATTGACATACAAGCATAATCAACCCTTTGATGGACGGTCTTAATCATAAAAATAACTAATGTATACATATTAGAACTAACAGAGCTGAAAAACTAATAACCCAATTGTACCAGGTTCTAATGTTGAGAATAATTGGTATTTGATGACATCAACTGATGGTGAAACTGGAACAGGAGCAAAATTATCAACCTGTTCCACATCCGTAAAAAGTGGAGATGGAAATAGTATGCCTCTTTTGAAAATTAAAGAATTTGATCCGAATTATCGAGAAAGTTTTGAAGGCAAAGATATCAAAGGTATGGGTGTCTATGCAACCGCAGATGAAAAAATTGGCACAGTCAGCGATATTTTAGTAGATGACCAAGGACATTTTCGCTATTTTGTTGTTGATTTAGGTTTGTGGATTTTTGGGAAAAAAGTTTTATTGCCGGTTGGTCGTTCGCGCATTGATCATACCTCTGAACGGATTTATACAGTGGGAATGACCAAACAACAAGCGGAGAATTTACCCGAATTTAACGAACACAAAGAAATTGATTATAACTATGAAGAACAAGTCAGAGGAGTATATCGTTCCGAAGCATTCTTAGAAAGTTCCGGTTCTGTAGATACAGCCAGTTCTCGACCTGCGGGAGGTACTATGGTAGCCCCTCCCATAGCCCCACCGAGAAAGTCCGGTAACGGCAGTGCTGCCTATGACTATAAAGCAGATCCGGCTCTATATGCTTTGAATGATCAGGATCATCAAACTTTCAAACTATATCAAGAACGATTAATTGCCAACAAAGTCCGCGCCAAAACGGGAGAAGTGATTGTTGGGAAACATACAGAAACAGAAAAAGCGCGGGTTTCAGTTCCCATAGATAAAGAAAGAATTGTCATTGAACGAGTCACTCCTACAACTGCGGGAGAAACGGTGGCTTTAGATAGCGACAGCTTTGGGACGACAGAAGTGAGTCGAATAGAACTTTATGAAGAAACTGCGGACATTCATAAAGAAGCTTTCTTACGAGAAGAAGTCAGAGTTAATAAAGTTGTAGATCACGAAACCATTGAAGCAGAAGAAACTCTGCGTCGAGAAGAATTGGATGTTAACACCCAAGAACATCCGAATGTGGAAAGAAGATAAAACTCAGATTTCGCGTTAGTAAATTTTCCATTAGGAGCAGATTATGAGTGTGAAAAATAGAGCTAAGGCAACTGCCAAAAACATTGAAGGTAAGGTTCAAGAAGCCGTAGGTGATTTAACAGGAGATCCAAAAACTCAAGCGGAAGGCAAGGAAAAACAAGCAGAAGCCAAAATTCGCCACGCAGTTGAAGATGTGAAAGATCAAGCCAAAGAAATTATTGAGTAGATTAACCAGGCAGGGGCGGGGGAAATAAGGCTTTTTTTGATCTTACAAACTAATTCTTAATTACCTTGTTACCTGCCACTTTTTCCCTTGTGAAAGGATAAAAAAATGACCTTGATTAATAATAAACGAGCAGTGGGAGTATTTTCTAGTCACGACGAAGTAGAAGATGCTCTAAATGAACTGCGAGATAATGGATTTGCCATGAATCAGGTATCTGTGATTGCTAAACATGATGAAGATCTAAATCAGCGATACCAAATTGGTGAAACACGAGTTCAAGAACCAACAGAAACCCGTGAAATCGGCCATGAAACCACTCATGAAACCACTCGTGTAGAGGAAGGTGCGAAAACTGGAGTCGAGGCAGGAGGAGCGGTTGGGGGGTTGACAGGGTTACTAATTGGGTTAGGAACTCTAGCAATTCCGGGGATTGGTCCAGTTATGTTAGCAGGAGCAGTAGCTACAGCGATCGCTACAACTCTAGCAGGTGGAGCTATCGGAGCAGCAGTTGGTGGTTTAATTGGTAGTTTAGTAGGTTTAGGAATTCCCGAACATCGGGCGCAAATCTACCACGATTATGTAGTTGATGGGGATTATCTAGTAATTGTAGATGGCACAGAGGCGGAAATCCTGAGAGCAGAAACAATTTTCAAGCACAAGGGAATGCGGGAATGGGAAGTTTACAATAGTCCAACCATTAGCCGTTCTGCTAATCCTGTTGTCTCGCGTGTGTAAAAGGGATTGGAAATATGAAAAAAATTACGCTTTTAGTCCTCAGTAGCATTTTACTTCTGGGAACAGTTGCTTGTGACAATAAAGCCAAGACCAGCAGCAGTGCGCCCGATTCTGCTGAGAAAACTGGTGAAGTTCCCACAGATAAAACCATTTTAGCCAATCAAAAAGACGCAACTAGCCAACTTCGTCGAGATCAACTCAACGCAGATATTCGCGCCCGTGAACAACGCAATAACGTCACTGGAGGGAATGCAACTCGCGCTAATAGTGATCTTGCCAGTGAGGTTCGTTCTAAGTTGGAAGCTAATATTCCGTCTAGTCAATTAACTGTGGCGGCTAAAGATGGAGCAATTGTTGTAGTTGGAAATGTCCAGAATCAAGAACAACTAAATAAAATTAATTCTCTTGCTAAAGAAATCAAGGGTGTAAGAAGCGTCAAAGTTGTAGTCAAAATTGTTCCAGCCGTACCAAATCCAAAACTATAACCGATGACATTTATTAATTAACAACCTATAAATGAGGAAAATTCCATGAATCTATTTTCACAATTTCGCAAGTTTTTTTTCGTCATTAGTTTAGTTCTATTTCTGGGAATTTTCACAGCTTTTACATCTGAGGTTAGTCTCGCTCAGACTCAAATTGCCACAACTATGAATCGAGTCGAAGCCACAACTAAAAATATTGAAGGTAAAGTTCAAGAAACTTTAGGTAATGTGACAGGAAATAAAAAAGACCAATTCATCGGTAAAGCCAAGCAAGCTGAAAGTAAAGTTCGTAATGCAGTCGAAGATATAAAAGATACGAAGTGGCAACCCAACTCAAGAGCAACCAAAAAGATTGAAGCTAAAACTGAAAAAGCCATAGACAATAGTATTGTCAACCCTAATTATCTACCTAGTGGAAAAACTGATGACATAAAAAGTGAATCTCGTAACCCAGCAAATAAAATGAAAGAAGAGGTTCGCAATACTTTTAAGTAGTCATTAATTAAAATTTGTAGGTTGGGTTGACGCAAGGAAACCCAACATTTTTAGAATTTGGTTGGGTTGCGCTGTAGCTTAACCCAACCTACAGTTACTTTTAATATTAATTAATTGATGAATTCACAATTATCCACTTTTTGGAATTTATCCGCCGATCAGATATTTGTGCAGGTACAATCAACCCCACAAGGTTTAAGCAGTGAAGAAGCTAAACAACGCCTGAGTAAGTCCGGTGCAAATAGCCTCAAGCAAAAACAGCAATCCCATACTCTCACTTTGTTATTAAATCAGTTTAATAGTCCGATTATTCTGATTTTGATTTTAGCAGCAATTCTTTCCATTTTTCTGCAAGATGCTATTGATGCAGTCATTATTCTCGTAATTGTCTTCGCAAGTGGATTTCTGGGTTTTTGGCAAGAACGGGGTGCTGCTGATGCTGTCCAGAAACTCCTAGAACTGGTGGAAATCAAAGCGAGTATCCTCCGAGATGGTAAACCCCAAGATGTCCCAGTAGATGAGGTTATGCCGGGAGATATTGTCTTATTGTCAGCTGGTAATAGTATTCCTGGAGATTGTTTGGTTTTAGAGTCACAAACCCTATCGGTAGATGAAGCTACTTTGACTGGGGAAACTTATCCAGTGGCTAAAGAAACAGCGATTTTACCGGCGGAAATTGGACTAGGACAACGCACAAATAGCCTATTCATGGGGACTCATGTAGTAAGTGGCACTGCTAAGGCTGTGGTGGTGAATACGGGCAAAGCAACGGAATTTGGCAAGGTATCGGAACGATTAAAATTTAGACCACCAGAAACTGAGTTTGAGAATGGAATTCGCAAGTTTGGTTATTTTCTTTTGGAAGTAACTTTAACTTTAGTAATCCTCATTTTTGCCGCGAATATTTATCTCCATCGTCCGGTGTTAGATTCTTTTATGTTTTCCTTGGCTTTAGCTGTGGGACTTACTCCCCAATTATTGCCAGCAATTATTAGTATTAATTTAGCTCATGGTGCGAAGTTAATGGTCAAAAAACAGGTGATTGTCAAACGATTACCTGCAATAGAAAATTTTGGCAGTATGAATGTTTTATGTGCCGATAAAACAGGGACTTTAACTGATGGTGTGGTGCGAATTCGTTCGGCTTTGGATGTAGATGGTAAAGAAAGTGAGAGAGTCTTGTTTTATGCCTATTTAAATGCTATTTCTGAATCAGGTTATGTTAATCCTATTGATGAAGCAATTCGTAATCATAAATCCTTTGATATTTCTAAATATAAAAAATTGGATGAGATTCCCTATGATTTTAACCGCAAACGTCTGAGTATTTTATTGAGTAAAGATCATGATTGTCTGGTGATTACAAAAGGAGCAATTTCTAATATTTTAGATATCTGTAATACGGTAGAAATGGCAGAAGATAAAATAATTGATATTGAACAAATCCGGCAGCAAATCCAGCAAAAATATGAAGATTTAGGTAGTCAAGGTTTTCGGACTTTGGGCGTTGCCTATCGGATTATAAATACTAATCATATCACTCTTAAAGATGAAATTAATTTTACTTTTTTGGGCTATTTGGCTTTATATGATCCGCCAAAATCTGACATCAAAAATACAATTATTGATCTAGCAAATTTGGGCGTTACTTTGAAAATGATCACCGGTGATAAGTAGGTAGGCGGAGAAAAATCAAAGTATATTTCGTTTTGTGAAATGGCTAAAACTCAACCACAATAACGCATTGAGGTGAATTTACATATCGTTACACATTTTGGTTATTTAACGTCCACTTACTTAGTCACGCAGTTGCTGCTAGTATTAGTCAGCAGGTAGGACTAATACAAACTAAGCTGTTGACAGGATCTCAAATCCAAAAACTCAGTGATGCAGCTTTGATACATCAGGTAAATCAGGTCAACATCTTTGCAGAAATAGAACCAAATCAAAAAGAGCGAATTATTGTAGCTTTGAAAAAAGCTGGTAATGTTGTCGGCTACATGGGGGATGGAATTAATGATGCTTCTGCGCTTTACGCCGCCGATGTGGGTATTTCTGTTGATACGGCTGTAGATGTGGCTAAGGAAGCTGCGGATATTGTCTTGATGCATAAGGATTTGGATGTGTTATTGGGGGGAATCAAAGCGGGAAGAACCACTTTTGCCAATACCTTAAAATACGTATTTATGGCTACTAGTGCCAATTTTGGAAATATGTTCAGCATGGCAGGTGTGTCTCTAATGTTGCCTTTTCTGCCTCTATTGCCTAAGCAAATCTTACTAACTAATCTCCTCACCGATTTTCCAGAAATGACCATTGCTGCTGACAGAGTAGACCAGGAATTAGTTAGCAAACCGCGAAGATGGGACATTCATTTTATCAGTAAATTTATGTTGGTGTTTGGGTTATTGAGTTCTGTATTTGACTATCTTACTTTTGGGGCGTTACTGTTTTTATTACACGCTGATTCAGCACAATTCAGAACAGGTTGGTTTATGGAATCGGTCATTTCTGCATCTATGATTGTGTTGGTAATTCGGACTCGTCAATCTATTTTCCACAGTAAACCCAGTCCATACTTGTTTGGTGCGACAATAGCGATCGCTATAATTACATTAATTATCCCCTATACTCCCTTAGCCCCTATCCTGGGATTTCAAGCCTTACCTTTTAGTTTTGTCCTCATTTTAATGGCAATAGTTGCCCTATATGTCACGGCTGCGGAAATTGTTAAAGGTATTTTTTACAGTCGGATCAAGTTTTAACTAATATTTCTCTTTTTTGAGCCATTTTTTGTGAGGCTGTTCCCAATTATTTAACCATCATATTCGGTATCTATTTCAATATCTAGTGTATCTTCATCAATCCTGATATACAAAATATTAGGACGGCAACAAACTTGACAATCTTCTATATAGTTTTGTTGCATTCCGGCACTAAAATCAATAAAAGTTACGTTTACTTCTCCACAATAAGCACAATAAAACTCTGATGTATTTTGCATTTTTTATCTCTATTTAATAATTCATTTATTTTCCCACACTTTAATATTAAATGATGAAATTGTCAATTGGCTATTTTCTATAATCATTAAAATTATCCCAATTTTATGTAAAGGTGTGCTAAATAAATTTTATAGCGTGGAGAATCTCTACTCATGCAACTTCTGGACAACAAAGAATAAATTTCATGTTCAAAAGGAAATAATATTAGGCTAAATTAGATTAATAAAAGAACCATCAAGGAGAAACTATGTCAGCGGGAAAGCCTAGTATTTTGGTAACGGGGGGAGCAGGATATATTGGTTCTCATACGGTGTTAGCCCTCAAGCAAGCCGGTTATGAGGTGGTAATTCTTGATAACTTGGTGTATGGACATCGGGATTTGGTAGAACAGGTTTTGCGGGTAGAATTGATCGAAGGGGATACAAGCGATCGCCTTTTATTAGATAATCTTTTTCAGAGTCGTAATTTTGCCGCAGTTATGCACTTTTCCGCCTATGCTTATGTAGGTGAATCTGTAACAGATCCGGCTAAATATTACCGCAACAATGTTTTAGGAACGCTGACACTATTAGAATCAATGTTAGCAGCTTCTATTAAGAATTTTGTCTTTTCTTCTACCTGTGCTACCTATGGTGTACCGAATTTTATTCCGATTACAGAAGATCATCCCCAAAATCCTATTAATCCCTATGGGGCAACTAAATTAATGGTAGAAAGGATATTAACTGATTTTGATGTGGCATACAATTTTAAATCAGTGCGTTTTCGCTATTTTAATGCTGCTGGTGCTAACCCCCAAGGATTATTAGGAGAAGATCATCATCCCGAAACCCATTTAATCCCTTTAGTATTACAAACAGCATTAGGTCAACGAGAAGCTATTAGTATTTTCGGAACTGATTATCCTACTCCTGATGGTACTTGTATTCGGGATTATATTCATGTAAATGATTTAGCAGATGCCCATGTTTTGGGGTTAGAATATTTATTAAATGGTGGTGAAAGCGAAGTTTTTAACTTAGGAAATGGTAACGGTTTTTCAGTTCGAGAAGTGATTGCTGCGGCAGAAGATGTCACAGGTATGGTAATATCAGTGCAGGAATGCGATCGCCGGATTGGAGATCCTCCAGCTTTAATTGGTACAAGTGAAAAAGCCAGAAAAATCTTGAATTGGCAACCTCAATATCCAGGTATTAAGGATATCGTTTCTCACGCTTGGCAATGGCATCAAACAAGGCATAAATAACTTTTAGTGTAAGTATTATTTCCCCGATTTCTACGATTGATTCATCACTTATTGACATCATTAAAGGAGAAGTCGGGGAGCTTCCGCTCTTGTTGATTCAACTTTCCAGATGGTTATTTTTCAGTGATTCTAAATATTTTAAAGCTTCATGTTTAGATAAAATTTCATCAGTTTTGCTAATAATTTTCTAAAATTTCTTCTATTTGTTCAAATTCAGTCATAGGGATTTGTGCAGCAATTAGTTTTTTATTTTGATCTAAAATATAATTTTTATTGATTTGTAGCATTGATTTTACTCCTAAATCATTAGGTAGATTATAGCATATTGTCAGAATCAGGATTTAAGGATTTCCAGATTTGAGTTCTTATTGTGGTTTTGTAAAAATGACTTCATTAAGTTTTTCCACTAATTGATAAACTGTTGTTGATGGATTAATATTGTGTATTATTATTCTTTGTTCTATGGTTAATTTATCAGGATCATCTATTCCATGTAAATTACAATGGCTTAACCAAAGTTTTTTAGCAAACTTAATAGCATTAGATTGTTTTTCTTTTAGTTTTTCATACATGGTTTCAGAATTTTTTTCATATTTTTCACCTAATCTTGTACTTAGCATTTTTTCATACTCACTTCGATGAGTTTCACTTTGATAATATTCATAATGTAATAAAAACCATAATTCAAAAGCATCATTAGAAATAGCCAAATTTAATTTATTTTCTATTGCTGATTTAATTGCTTCATTAAAATTTTGCTGGTTATTGTTTTCCTTTTTTAAGTCTCTATCAAATACACACCAAACCTCATCATCTCCATAATTACCTTGTTTCTTTAACTGTTTAGCTTCTTTTACCAAAGATATTCCTACCAAACCTGCTGGTTCAATGTTAATCTTTGCAATTTTCTTAGCGTGTGCTATTCTCTGAAAACCTTCAAAATAATTCGGCTCAGTTTCTTTCCCTTCGCAAACAATTAAAAATATTTTATCTTTTGACCTACCACTTACTTTTCTTTTGGAGTACATTGTATTGTTTTTTAAATTTGATTTCGTCATTTTTAATCATTAGATAATAAATTTTTAAAATTACCAATAAAGGGAATTGCTCCATATCTTCCGCGAATATAATCTGCTTCCAAAGGATCATCTTCTGCAATATCATCATATTCAGCTAAAGAATATAAATCAGTTGCTCCTTGTTGATTTTTTTCGGTAAACCAGATTTGATCTCTTCTTAATAATCTACTACCAAATAAATTAGGATTGAGTAAATTAGTATCATGAGTCATAAAAATAAGCTGTGCTGATTTTGAATTATATTGTTTTGAATTAAACAACTCAATAATTTTATGAGTAATGATAGGATGTAATTTTGCATCCAATTCATCTATAATTAAAATTTGACTAAACCTCAAAGCGTGTAAAAGTAAGGCTGAAAAATAAAATAGCTTTTTCGTTCCTTCAGATTCATTTTCTTCCAAGTCAAATTTCTCAAATCCAATTATTTCACCATTTTCATTATATTTTTCGTGAGACGTTTGGATACTAGATAATTCACCCGAAGATGAGCGAAGAATTATACTTTTTAATTCATCTGGTATGGATGATGGCAAATTTTCTAAAGATAGTTTTTCTTTGGTAATATTGATATCTTGAATTGATAGATCTAAATCTTTAATTAATTTAATACTATCTTTTTTTATTAAAGGAGACTCAAGCAATTTTAAAGTAACTGTTTTATAAAAGTTATCATGTATTCCCGAACCAGATATAACTTGACAATTAGCAAACCATTTTATTATTTCAGCAGAAATTTTACCATTAAACTGTGCTACAACAGAAAGAAAAAGAGAATTATGTTTAGTCTTATCTTCTAATTTTAATCCTTCTTGAAAAGATTTTTGATTGATTTTAAATCTGTTGCCATTTCTTTGAAATAATTGATACTCTTGAACTTTACCCTTGAAAAATAGCCATTCCTGAACAACTTTATCTTTAGATACTTTAAAACCATATTTATATATTTTTTTGTTTAGATACAAAGTTGCTTGAAAAAAAGATGGTTTATCTTCTGTTTCTGTACTAAGTCTGAAAGGTTCAACTGCAATATCATCTGTGAATTGCATTTCTTTAGAAGAATTAATCACGAAGTCTTTCATAAAACCAAATGCTTTAGCAAGATTGCTTTTTCCACTAGCATTAGCACCATAAATAGCCGTTGTTTTCAATAATTTCAATTCTTCATTAACTGAAAATACATTATTTTCATCTAATTCTGCATTTTGACTCTGAATATCAGAAGCAACCATACTAAAAGTAACTGTATCTTTAAAAGACAGAAAATTCCCCACTTGAAATTCAATTAGCATGAATTTAATTTACTCCTTTTTTATATTTGTTTATGTATTTCAGTAGTAAGTTGTAATTAGAACATATTTTTGGGATAGTAGCAACTCCATAGATAATATTCTTCCGAAATTATAATTGCTCTTGGATTACAAATTCCGTTTATCAGTAACTCTTGTAACATTCCCTTTACAATAAAATAAAGAAAGCAAGACATTACAGGATCACAATCTAAACCATGCTACAAGAATATCGTCAACAGGTTGCTGAACGCGCCCAACTGGGTATTCCTCCCTTACCATTAGATGCACTACAAACATCAGCATTGTGTGAATTACTGAAAAATCCACCCACAGGCGAAGAAGAGTTATTATTAAATTTATTACGCGATCGCATTCCCCCTGGAGTAGATCAAGCTGCTTATGTAAAAGCTGGATTTCTGACTGCGATTGCTAAAGGAGAAATTACCAGTCCTTTAGTTTCACCAGTTGACGCAGTAGAATTACTGGGAACGATGATTGGTGGTTACAATGTTCAATCCTTAATTGATTTACTCCAAGTTTCCAGCACCTCTGTATCAACTTCTTCAGAAACACCCTTGGTAATGGGAGGAGAAGGAAGAGAACAAATCGCCGCTTATGCAGCCAACGCCCTCAGCAAAATTATGTTGGTGTATGATGCTTTCCATGATGTTTTGGAATTGTCCAAAACCAACCCCTACGCCAAACAGGTGGTAAACTCCTGGGCAGAAGCAGAATGGTTTACGTTGCGTCCCACATTACCAGAATTTATCACCGTTACCGTTTTCAAAGTTCCCGGAGAAACCAACACTGACGACTTATCACCAGCAACCCACGCTACAACCAGACCAGATATTCCTTTACACGCTTTGGCGATGTTGGAAACTCGTCAACCAGGAAGTTTAGAAACCATTGCAGAGTTAAAGAAAAAAGGATTTCCCGTTGCTTACGTCGGTGATGTCGTGGGTACAGGTTCTTCTCGCAAGTCTGCAATCAATTCTGTATTATGGCATTTGGGTAATGATATTCCCTTTGTGCCAAACAAACGGGCGGGAGGTTATATTTTAGGAAGTGCGATCGCTCCTATCTTTTTTAACACAGCCGAAGATGCCGGTGCATTACCCATTCAATGCGATGTCAGCAAAATGGCAACCGGTGACGTGATCACCATTTATCCCTACAAAGGCACAGTTCTCAACGCCGCAGGAGAAGTAATTTCCACCTTCAGCCTCAAGCCTGACACCATTTTAGACGAAGTTCGCGCTGGTGGACGCATTCCCCTACTAATTGGGCGTACCCTCACCGATAAAACCCGTTTAGCATTGGGTTTAGCGCCCAGCACTTTATTTATTCGTCCTCAAGCCCCAGTGGACACCGGCAAAGGCTACACATTGGCGCAGAAAATGGTCGGTAAAGCCGCTGGTTTACCAGGAGTACGTCCGGGAACATCTTGCGAACCAATCATGACTACAGTGGGTTCTCAGGACACTACAGGCCCAATGACCAGAGACGAATTGAAAGAACTCGCTTGTTTAGGTTTCAGTGCAGACTTGGTAATGCAGAGTTTCTGTCATACAGCCGCATATCCCAAACCTGTGGATATTAAAACCCACCAAGAACTCCCCGACTTTATCTCCTCCCGTGGTGGTGTGGCGTTGCGTCCTGGTGATGGTATCATTCATTCTTGGCTAAACCGGATGTTATTACCCGACACCGTGGGTACAGGTGGAGATTCCCATACTCGCTTCCCCTTGGGTATATCCTTTCCTGCGGGTTCGGGTTTAGTAGCGTTTGCTGGTGCATTGGGTGTCATGCCTTTGGATATGCCAGAATCAGTTTTGGTCAGATTTACAGGAGAATTACAACCAGGAATTACTTTAAGGGATGTTGTCAATGCCATTCCTTATGTGGCTATGCAAAAAGGTTTGTTAACTGTGGAGAAGCAGAACAAGAAAAATGTTTTCTCTGGCAAGATTTTGGAAATTGAAGGTTTACCAAATTTGAAAGTTGAACAAGCTTTTGAATTAACCGACGCTTCCGCAGAACGTTCTTGTGCTGGTTGTACAATTAAATTAAGTGAAGAAACAATTGCGGAATATTTACGTTCCAATATTGCCCTTTTAACTAATATGGTAGCACGGGGTTATAGTGATGCCAGAACTATTATGCGCCGGGTGGCAAAAATGCAAGAATGGTTAGATCATCCAGTATTATTATCTGCTGACGCTGATGCTGAATATGCAGAAGTAATTGAGATTGATTTAAGCCAAATCACAGAACCAATTGTTGCTGCTCCCAATGACCCAGATAATGTTAAGTTATTATCGGCAGTTGCCAATGATCCTGTACAAGAAGTATTCCTTGGTTCTTGTATGACAAATATCGGCCATTATCGAGCAACTGCGAAGGTTTTGGAAGGTGCAGGAGATGTAAAAGCGCGGTTGTGGATTGCACCTCCTACAAGAATGGATGAACACCAATTAAAGGCGGAAGGTGTGTATGATGTTTTCGTGGCTGCAAAGGCGAGAACTGAGATACCAGGATGCAGTTTATGTATGGGAAATCAGGCGCGAGTTGATGATAATACAACTGTGTTTTCTACCTCGACTCGTAATTTCAATAATCGCATGGGTAAAGGCGCTCAAGTGTATTTAGGTTCGGCGGAATTAGCAGCAGTTTGTGCATTATTGGGAAGGCTTCCTAATGTGCAGGAATATTTGGATATTGTCGCTGAAAGAATTCATCCTTTTGCTGATGATTTGTATCGCTATTTGAACTTTGATCAAATTGCTGGTTTTCAAGATGAGGGGAGGGTGATTAGTAAGGAGGAACAGGCGGCTTTGGTATAATGTAAGGTAGGGTGAGTCTTGATGGCTCACCTGAATGTTATAATTTATATTTTATGGGGAAGAGTCATTTTAAGAAAGCAATATCATCTTTGGAATCTCGTATTGCTGAACACCAAGAAAAAATTAGGCTAGAATTAGAGAAGGATTTTCCAGATCCAGGTTTGATTAATCATTGGGAAAAGGAAATCAAAGCTTTTGAACAAGGGATAAAACAAGCGTTAAAAAGATTGGGGAAAAACTAATGACACTCGCAAAACTAAAAATTAGCAGTGAAAACTCAACGCTTAATCAGTTACTAGTGGAATTACAGGAAGAATGCCAAAATGTGATTTCTCTGGTTAATCAATTACAACTTTCTGAATTAAGCGATCGCCAAAAGGGGAAAATTCTCTCAGAATTGCTGGTAGCTTCTATTCATTTACATTCCCATTGTGATGAAGATTGGCAAAATTTGATTTCTGATGAGTTGGAAACTTTAGCAGATGATTAGTGGAGAAAATCTTATGAATATAAAAAGGTTAAAACATGATAGAATTGCATCCTGAGTTTTTAACAAAAAATGGTCAAAAACAATTTGCTGTATTGCCTTACGAGGAGTTTTTAAAGATTCAGGAATTGTTAGAAGATATGGAAGATTTACAAGATTTGAGAAATGCTAAAGAAGAAGAAAAAGATCGTGCTTCAGTATTTTTAGCTGATGTGAAAAATATGTTACTATTTTGATAGTATAAATTATCAGAGTAACAATGCCAGCAAAGGATACTTACCATAATGCGGTCAAAAATGCTTTAATTAAAGATGGTTGGACAATTACAGCAGATCCTTATCCTCTTGAATATGAAGACGTTGAACTTTATCCAGATTTAGCTATAGAAAAGCTAATTTCTGAAGACCAAAAACAACGTAAAATTATTATTGAAATCAAGAGTTTTATCAGCCCTTCGCTAATGAAAGATTTTCAGAATGCTTTAGGACAATATATTTTATATCGGGATTTGATTCAATTAACTCAAGATGAATACCAAGAAATTTACTTAGCTATCAAAGATGAAATTTATGAAACTTTCTTTCAAAGGAAATCAATTAAAGCTGTAGTTAAACTAAATCAAATTGCTTTAGTTATTATTGATACACAAAAGGAGGAAATTGTCCAATGGATAAATTAGTTAATTATCGTGAAACTATTCAAAAAATCTTAACAGATTATGATAACCTAGCTAATCGTTCATCTAAGAAAAAATATGAAACTTGTTTGATTTTTGATGAAACTCATGATCATTATTTATGGATGTCTGTAGATTGGGTTAATCAAAAAAGGATTAATAATACTCATGTTCATATTCGCATTAAAAATGAGAAGATTTACATTGAGGAAGATTGGACTGAGGAAGGAATTGCAACTGAGTTATTAACCGAAGGTGTACCAAAAGAGGATATTGTTTTAGCTTTTCATGATCCTGAAACTCGGAAGTTAACTGAGTTTGCTGTGGCTTGATTAATTTATAAACAGGAGAAAATATATTCGTTTGCTGATAATTTGTATCGCTATTTGAATTTTGATCACATTGTTGGTTTTGAGTATGAGGGGAGGGTGATTAGTAAGGAGAAGCGGCTTTAGTATAATGTAATTAGGGTGAATCTTGATGGCTCACCTTTGAAAATACAAAATTAATTTTTTAATATTTAGGGATCAATCTAATGGCACGAGTCAAATTAAATGATACTGAAAGGACAGCTTTTAAAGAAGTATATAAATACGAATGCTATATATGTGAGAAAAAGAAAGAACCCAATGAACTAGAAATTGATCATATTATTCCACCAAATAAACAGGAAGAAGCTATAACTATGGGTGTCATAGATGAAAAATTTGATATAGATAGTTATCATAACTATGCTCCGATCTGTAGACTATGTAACCAGAACAAATCTGATATGCTTGCTTCTACTCCACGAAGAGTAATCCTTTTTTTAGAAATAGCAGAAAAAAAGTTGCCAAAAGTTGAATGTAAAGTAAAAAAATCACAGAAACAATATACAGAAAATCAAGCCATACTATTTCTCAATAAATTAGATAAATCAGGTATATTAAATAACCCAAGAGTCAGAGAAGTATATTTAAATATATTTAAGAAGTATACTGAATGTGAAGTTAATAATATCACTTTAGTTGCAAATTCACCACTTGAAATTATTGGAAATAAAGTGCTAAAGTCTAATGAATTAGATAATTTTATTACTAAAATTCAAACCTCTCAGGAAATAGTTTTTGGTTATAGCAATACAAGTTATTTAGTTTTGGAAGAAGGTATTGAGTTTTATCCTTTATCAATATATCAATCTCATAGAAGATTGTATAATAGGGAATTTTTCACCCAAAATCAAAAAGAATTAATTTTTGAATTAAATTTTTACGCGATATTACTTAAAGATAATAAAGCAGTTTTGATTTCAATACCTAACGTAAATGTAGGATTCAAAAATATAGATTATAAAGAAGAAATTGAATCTGGTGATCAACTTTCATTGTTTAATATAGATAGCCCATTTAATGAAAAAAATACTCGTCAAAGGTATTTTTATAGCGCATCTTTTTTTATAAAAATTCGTAGAAAACTCATGGAATTAACTAATGCTTCAAGAATAATTATGCAATATATTAGGGAGTTGTTTAAAGATGTCAATGAATGATAAATCTCTGCTAGAGTATTGATCTCTATTCTCTAATAGAAATTAGAGTTTGCAACCACAAATCACAATTCTTAAAATTCGGTTGTACTTTATTGCTATAATCAATACATAGCATAAATAAAAACGAGGAAATATAATGAATTTTGATCAGCTTGTTGAGCAGGGTTAGCGCATCTCAAACCCTATTGACAAGGGGATTTATTCGATATGTGGGAGGATGTTCAAGTGACACAACTCAAGGTAAGTTAATATATAACCCATCTAGCCGCTGTATCTAAGTAATGTCA